>Ga0214542_1001024_pt1 | contig 55737 bp, 50 predicted proteins | sample CNSS1metaG_FD_160096 | JGI IMG/M metagenome (GOLD analysis project Ga0214542, IMG submission 160096) | Root nodule microbial communities from cowpea collected in UCLA plant growth center, Los Angeles, California, USA - CNSS1 | ecosystem: Host-associated > Plants > Roots > Nodule | place: USA...
TATGAATGTATCTAAGTTGCATTACAAATTTTGTTACTCATAATAAATTAGTTGAATAGTCTTAAATTAGAATAGAAAGGAAAAATATTAAAAATTGAAGTTCGATTGATGTGAAAAAATAATTTAACTAAAGAAATTGAGAAGTTTATTTATTTAATTAAAAAAATTATATATAAAAAATATTAATTTGGCACCCCTAAAATTTTTATCCAAGTTTCGCCACTGGTCATGAATATGCAAATTCCACCATAATATATTAGCATTCTCCGTCACCATGAGAATCACTTTTCTGATTCTTCCCTTGTGCGGGAGTGACATCATCGACAACTCCTACTCCAATCTTAATTAATTACGAGAAGGCTTAGTCATGGTTTAGGTTACTGATGAATTTAAATACTTTTAATTGAGTCTCTAATAATTTTTTATGGTGTATTGAATACTCAATAAATCTTTTTTTTCAATTGAATCCCTACTGTTAAATTTTTAATTTTTATATTAAGTAACATTGTTGTTAAGTGGCTGAGTGATCGTTAAATAATGATTTTATGATTTTAATCCAAAATTAAAAATATATCAAGCCCTGGAACTTACTAACATATCTGACACTACCCTAAAAAAGCAAATACTGTCGTAACTGGGAGATTGCGGGTGGAGTTGGAGTTTTATTTGATAACGAGGCTCGAGCACTTGGAATCACATAAACGACATTGTATCATGGAGATAATGGTCTGATAAGGTAAAGTTGTTGAACCTTTCACTTCTTATTATGATTGTTATTGGTATTCCTAAAATAGATGAGACTAATATTCACAAACAAGAGGAGGGTGAATTGATTGTGTCAGAAATTTATTCCTTTTTCTTTCAAGAATGTCTTTCAAAATATTTTTAATCAATTAATAAAGAGTAAATGAGATGCTTAGTTTATGAGCCTTTAAAGACATGTAAGTAAGCAAAGAGGATAAGGAAAGAGACAAGAGGCAATGAATTTTATACTAGTTCGATTCTACACAAATTTACGTCTAGTTTTCTTCTAGCAACCAGAGCAAGAAGATTTCCACTATATCAAAGAGTTTTATCAGAATTACAAGTACTCCTTAATAATTCTAAATCCTAAGATATCAAGACCTTGATAACCCTATCAAGAATTACTTCCTAATGCAATGCTACACACAATTGCATCAATAACATCACCTACATAGTGACACAAAATTGAAAATCAATTAACAAAAGCTAAGGAACAAATACACTTGTAAATCAAGTCGAATTTACATGATCATCCTAAGTCAAACAAGAACATACTTCCACAATCAATCTTTAACAAATCTTGATTAAGAAATTGAAGTTGATTAGTGCTCAGTAAAGAACGCTCCAAGAACTCTCTGATCTCTCTTTCACACTTTTAGAATTATGAAAATTGAGTTATTCAATTCAGAGAGACATTGGGCTCTTAAAACTATTTTTTTGTCGCAATTAATTATTACACCTTTTTAATGTAATTATTTAATTTAATACTGAATTCAATGCCCATTGAGTAGACTTACATTGTTGATTACATTAGTAGCTCTAATTGATGAATATAACAGGTTTAATATTTAGTATTCCTTTCGCTCCAAGAATACTTATAATCAATTTTGTTGTGATTAATATGGTATTAAGACATCTAGCTTGACTCACAACATCTTTAGACTCAATCACACAATGATTCTAATTATGACACTACTATAGGAGATTATTTTTCTCCTGGCATCATCAAAACTAGAAACTTGAAGCTTTAAAGCTCTTCTTCGCTTTGTTCCTTTGAATAACAAGTATTTTCTGTATTGTTTGTCTTCTTGATGGGTATTATGATTTTCATTATAAAGAGATTAAAATAGTCAACTTTTAATGAAATTTTATATTTTCCAATTTTTTTCCAGGGTTTTGCATAAATGAATTTTACACTACAACTTTACCGTGAAGGAATACTTGTCGTGAACTTGTGAAATATATTAGGGGAGAAATTACTACAGTGGATATAAACGCAGACAAGTGGTCTTACTTTGAATTAGTGGGTATATTGAAAGGGAAAATGATAAACTGACTACCAAAATTTGACTACTTTATTACTACCTCAGCTGTCATCCAAGGTGGCAATTATAATTTAATTTTTAAATTAAAAATTTATTGTCCACGTTGGAGAAATGGAAAGGAGAACTCTCACGTTGGTTGAAAGGTAACCTAGGTTCTTTTTTCTCTTCTCCCTTCTCGTTTTGTAGAGTTTTTCTCCTTTGCTCCTCCCTTGGAATTTTTTTCCCCTTGCTAGAATCAATTACGAAAGGAGAAAGACGCCCACCTTCCATTATTCTGTTTTTGTGCAGCATCAACGTGTGTGCGTATATATTGTTGTTTACTATTCATTAAAAAAATTATTTTCATAACTTGCATGCACTAACATTATATACGCAAACACGTGTAAAAAAGTGATGATATTTACTCTTTTTTAAGGGTTGTGATGCCTCTATTCTTCTGGAATCAAAGGGGAAGACCATAGCAAAAAAGGATGGACCTCTAAATGCATTGTAACATCCCGTCTGAATATTATAGATTTTAAATAAAATAAAATAGAATTAATATTAATACCTCATTTAATATAACTGTAATTCCCAAAAATGCAGGAATATTTAAACTTTATTACATCGATAATTATTCAAAAATTTACCAAAATATAAAATCATAGGCAAAAGCCAAATTTGATAACATCAATGATTACAAAGTCTATAAAAACCATAATTTAATAAAACTATGTAGAAAAACCCCACGATATCCCGTGCTCCAGCTCTATGCCTCACCAGATTCACCTATAACATCATCTGCTCCCGTGTACCGCGTACACGGTCATCGCCAAACACAAGCAAATAGGATAAGCTAACAATTAAGCAAACATATATACACAACACACACACACACACACACACACACACACACATATATATATATATATACACACACACACACACACAAACACACCAAAGGAATTTCATCCTTTGATTCCATACCACATGGCCACCACCATGTTACCCGTGATCTTCTTCTCCCAATGATTACCTCAAGATGTCTTGCCACCACACCTATAAGCCACAACTTGTAAAACACGTGCGGGAAACTAGCTACGGACCATATTCCGTAACGTCAGGTGGAGTTCCCAATAAGAACAAAGTTTGTAACGTCCCAAGACTATCAAACTCATCAGCCACATACTAAGGAGGGCAATCTATCTGGCCCATCCGTATGAGCCACAACATGCACATTCACACCTGCAACACTCTCCAACCTGAGCCACAACTCAAGGGTTCCTCGTGTTCATCCGCCATCCCAAGCCACAACTAAAGGAATATCATTCTGAGCCATAACTCAAGGAATGTCACGTGCTTAACCCTTATTTTGAGCCACACCTCAAGGGATACGTTCCGAACCACAACTCAAGGAATACCAGCAAGCCGACCTTCGAGGTATCACCAAAGCTTTGTAGACCATGCACATCAAAACAATCAAAGTTGTTGCCACTGTGTTATCGCCTGGCGTTGCTCTAGAGCTACAAGGCGAAACTCGCTTATAGACCTCCTGGTGAGGGTCACATGCTGCTAGGTGCCAAACACCCTTGTGGACATTGTTTCTGCATGCATCTCCTGGTAGGGCAACCTCCACCGTCAGGCGTCACGCGTTCCAGGTTTCCTCTGTTTTTGTAGCTATCGCTTGGCGGTTCATACCTCACTACTAGGCGCTAGTTTAGGCACCTCAGATTTGATTATGATCCTTCTAATCGTCTTCACAATACCTCACATGATTACCAATCATGTAAGTTCTATTCTATGGTCATGAAGTCACCTTTCTTATGTATTGTTATCATAAACATACTCATTGATAGATTCACTCTCTTGACTATAACGATTCCTTAGAACCAATTAAGTACAAACCATATTACTCAACTCTAGGCCACAGTCACAACCTACCTGAAACCTATTATAGTGTCCAACCATTACATCAATCTCTACTCCCTTAAAGGTAACATACCAATTATACCTTACCTTAGAATTATAACACCTATTCACCTTAGGCAACTCCCCATCACAATCCACTCTTAAGTTAGATTATGCCTCATCATTTAGTGATGTTCTGGTTTACAATGACCTCTACTGCACTATCATTATATTCAGCTCTTTTAACACAACTTAGCCTTTATAATTCTTTCTAATCTCACTCCATGTATCACTCACTCTTCCTAATACCATAGCCAACATATTTCAACTCTTCTTTTACCTACCACAAACTGAGCCCACATTGAATTTCCCTCTCGCTGCCAACTCAGCTGCACACTCCACTGATCTGTGCCTGTCGCCTAGTGGCCAACCAAGTGTCGCCAGGAAGTGCATAGAATTTTGGAGATTTCGAACAATTCCTGCACCTCCGAAACTTTCGAACTCAGCGCCCATTTCCATTCTTTGTGAAATTTACCTTCTTTGTAATTTGTTATGCTTACATTTAATCAAATATGTATCCCAAACCATAGTCCATAACTTTTCCAATGGAATTCATCTATCGATTAACCACATAACCCCAAAACTCCAAGTTCCAAACCCTAGAACCCAGGTTCATACAATTTTTCCCAATTATTACCCAATGACAGCGCATTTCTAACAATTCTTAATCCTCAACAATCAACATGTATATGAACTCCCTTTTTCCTTGATTAGAATCGTCTTAGAACACCAAAAACATCAAAATTAAGCCAAAATTGGCTCGCGTCGCCTGACGGATAATCATCACCGTTAGGCTCTTCATCCAAAAACCCAGAAAACTGGGTGGCAGTCATGCATCGTCTGGCGGGTAGTTCTTGCCGCCAGGCGGTTCCTCACAAGAACCCAGAAATACACAGAATTTAGCATGTGTCACCTGGTAGTTACAAATGACCCACTAGGTGGCTTTTGGAAAATTTCAGAAACACGAAATTCAAACAAGGGCAGAGCAAAATCATGCATATTGTAACATCCCTAAGGAATATTACTTAAAAATAAATAAGAAAAGAAATAAATTATATCAAAAGTCGTCTTAATAATAATCCCAACGCGGAAAAATTTAAATTTATTAAAACACACGCCAAAACTCATAACTGAAACAATAAAGTGTTACAAGTTCTCAAAATTCGTCTTCATCAATAAAAGCATAATAAAATACAAGTCAGAAAAACCCTAGCTCTAACCCCAAAGCTAGCCCTCACTCCATCGCTTGGACATCCTCAGCACCACCTGTATCAACATCTACTCCCGTGTAACGAATCATACGATCATCGCCATACAAAAACATAAAGGGTGAGCTGAGAAAATAAAATAACAGATATATAATACACCAGATAAATTATACACCCATCTTATTCCTTCTACATAGTTCTTGGCCAAGACCTTAACCCCAAGACTTTATAGCCTTCAATCACACAACTGGTTAGTCTTGGACTCGGAAATATGATGCTCACATGAACATGCCCGCCCGTGGTCTTGCCTCTACGAACCTCCCCGCTCGTAGTCCTGCTCTATGAACCTCCCCGCTCGTAGTCCCGCTCTACGGACCTGCCCGCCCGTAGTCCAACATATGTGATCCACCAGCCCCGTACCTCCCCGCACGTGGCATCTCTCAACCGTGAGCACGAAACATACGAACCTACCTCGCTCGTATCCCCACGTGAGAGTAACTGGATATGAACCTTCCCGCTCATATCATCACATATTAACCACCATCCATGAACCTACCCGCTCATGGCACAACATCTCCCGATCCAAGCATAGCATCATTGTCAGTTAAAAACAACACACACAACTCATAACCTGATGCGCATTCGCCTGGCGCATCAGCCATCATCGCCTGGCAAAACAGGTTCAGACCGCCTGGCGGTACCTACCCGCCACCAGGTGCCAACGCCCTCCTAGTGCCACTTTTTTCCCAACACCGCCTGGCGGAGCACTCTCTTTCCATTGATTCCTATCGCCTGGCGGTATCAGCAGACCGCTAGGCGCCATACCACTAACTCCCTGCTACTGGTTTTGGCACTCAACATGGTTGGTTATGCAATTCTAGAATGCTCTAGAATATACTGCACTCTTGTTTTATCAGAGTTTGTTAGTTTCCAGCCCTATACCTTCCCACGTATAGCTCTTGTACCTAAGCTAAAGACATTTAGGTACTATCTTTCATTCCTCTACCCCTGTTAATCACCACTCTAGTACCAAGACACTCCATTCACTATCAAAATACCACAGTTCAGGAACATTATCAATCCTCCTCTCATCATACTTATCTCGCGCTATACTACCATGCATCTTGTCCTACACAATATTGCACAATCACATGCCTTACTAATGAATGCGTATTTTTGCCCTCATTCAGTGTTTAATTCTAGGTATTTAATTGAATTTGTGTGTTTAAAGATTGATTTAATTGTGATTTCCTATAATTGGGTTTATTGAGCATGAGGTACAAAAGCATGTTAAAAATAGCTATTTAGTTGCATAATTTTTCTTTGGATATTTTGAGGTGTGTTAGTGCAGCTGCAGCTAAGTTGAGCTCATGGAGGTGTGGAAATAAATTGATTAAAGTTTCATGAAACCTTAAAGATAAATCCAAGAATAAGAAAGTATCTAAAGCACAAAAATTCAAGCCAAGCATTGCATGAAGACGACAAGAAAAACTTGAAAAAGAGAAGAAGTTTGGCTAAACAAAGAAGAGAGGAACAAAAAAATTGGACATTGTGGTTTTCTTTATCTTTATGATAGAAGATAATTTGGGAAAAATATATCTTTTAAATATTTTATTTGATATTTTTAAATAATTATCTTATTTAATTATATCATAAAATATTAAAAGATATTAACTACCAAATCTTTTTAAATATGACAAGATTTTCTGGAATCTTTTTAGATCCACAACAAACAAATATATCTTGAAGATATTGGATTATTTAGAAGATAATTTGAGGAGATTGCAAATGGTTGATTGGAAAATTAATACAAATATTAATTGGTGATAATTTATCATATATCTTTAAGTAATTAATTTATTTAATTATATTAGATATTGATATTATCAACCAACTATATTTGTCAAATACTCTATATCTCTCCAAATATTTTTAAATATTTATCTTTATCTTTATTTTAAAAGATATTTGAGAGATTTTAGCAACAGAAAAGCCCAGTCCAATTCCTATATAAAGAGACCAAGGGAGAAGTAGAAAACAAGCTCGGGACTTCGGAGTTATGGAACCCTTAGGGGGGCCTAATTTCGTTTCCTTTCTCTCTCTCCATTCTTCTATTTTTATTCTGTATTCCATGAATTGCTAAATTTCTTGGGTTGATTCCATTGTAATTTCATTATGGATTCTGAGGTTAGAATGAAATAATTTCTTTGTTCATTTTATTATTGTTGATGTTTTAATTCATCTATGTCTTTTATCTTTGAATCACGTAAGAAGTAATGATTTGAAATCTATATGCATGTTGATCATATGAGTCAAGGGTTTTTAAATTTAATTGAGACTTTACTTTGGTTTTATTTAGAAACTTTCATGTGATTAAATGAGTTTTTACCAATAATTGAGACTTTACTTTGGTTAAAGGTATCTACTCTAACAAAAATTAATCGAGACTTTACTTTGATTAATTAAGCTTTTTATTCGGTGAGGAGATAAAAGAATAGACATGATTAGGCATAGTAAAATTTGATTGAGACTGTACTTTGGTTGAATTTACTGTGATAATCTAAAAGTTCTCATTTTTAATTGAGACTGTACTTTGGTTAAAAGTGAGAATGCCAACAAATTAATTGAGACTTTACATTGATTAATTTGTATATCTACAACAATAATTAATTGAACAATAATCTTTAGATAATCGATGGTGAATCTATTTTGAAAAAGCAATGGAATCAATCTATTTTCTTTACTATTGTTTTTATCTCTTTTTATCTTTCCTATTTCTTTCTTGTTTATCTTAATCCTCCCATATTTTTATTATTTTATTTGACTAACTCTTTTGTATAGATTTTATAAGAACTAATTTGTTAAAAATCAATTCCGTGTTCGTTGGGAGACGACTTAGGATTACTTTACCCTTTCTATTTTCTTGATTACTATCTTAGCAATATTGAAGTTGCTATAGTTTAGTAGTATTAATTTGAACGCGTCAACGACAGCGTTATCACTTACATTTAAGCTTACAAGTCACCAAACACACCTAAAGCCCATAATTAATAATCAAAGATATTTAACAACAAATATGCAGAATACTAGGCTTTCAAAATCTGATCCATTAACTAATGTTATCCAATTCTCTTCCTTTCCTTAACACGACTATCAACAAGTCATGACGTAGTCATATCATCAACCTCTTTTCCAATCCTATATTCACTTACCTAAGCATATGATTTCGTACTAAGTCCTCCTCGAATTTCTAACAACACTTATAACCTCTTCCAGTACAACCAACACGAAACACGCCCGTTGTACCACTGTCCCAGCCGCTGCCTAACGGCAGGCTAAACACCGCCGGGAGGTGTATCAGAATCCAGAAACCCTCCAAGTTGCTGAAGTCGCGATCTGCCAAGCTGTAGAGAATTCAACCTATACTCCACAGCCAATATCATACGATGAATCACACCTAATTCATTGACCCAGTTGTCTTTGACATTTTAGTCTCAAATTCGTACATACCATGAACCCTAATAACTCAATTTTGGTTCTACCTATTCCCACCATCCAACTCTATCCATGTTTAATTAGAAATGGTATTCCCAAGCACCATTCGACCCCAATACTAACCAGGTTACACTACTAATGCATAAACTCACCATCAGAAGTCCCAATGCCCCTGTACAAGATGCAATTCAACAGAAAACGCAAACACAGTCGCACCGCCTGGCGGATATTCATCCCTGCCAGGAAGTTCAATCAACCAGAACCAAAAACCATGCACAAACCAACGAACCGCCTGGTGGCACATGCATACCCGCCTGGCGGTTTCTGGGCAGAACCCAGAAACGCGAAAAATAGCACATACCAGATGAAGGATTCATACACTTATGATTATATAAAGCACAATATGATGAATACGATGAAAACAAGCAAACACAACTCCCCTTACCGGGATTCTTTGCTCGAAATTCGAATTTTTGTGCTTTTGTCTAATCCAATCCCTTCCGTGCCTTTGTTCTCTCTCCCACAATGTTTTACACTCAACTTCTTGGCTCCACACAATCCGAATTTCTCTGGAAAAGCTATGCCCAACTCGCACACGAAAATGGCAGTGCTCCCTTCTCTCTCAAGGTTAACTCACCCTTAATTACCACTTAATTCCCTAAAACGAAATTTAATTATAAGTTTGGTTTAATAGTTATTCAATACTCCCTTCGAGAATATGTTCAGCCCTTTGGATTGCCACTCTTGGCTGCTAGGGTTCCTAAACCATTTCATGTTCTTGCCAAAGAAAAATTTGGCAAAAAGAAAGTAAGTTAGTTCTCAACCAGGTTTGAACCTACAACCATCAATCACCAAGTCAATTTCACAACCAATTCAACTAATTCATATTCGTGATAACTCCTACAAATTCAGAAATCTATCATCACGTTAAGCCTTCAATATATCACTAAACAAAAAAAATAATTTAATTAACATTCAAGTTGCACACATAGGACTTGGACCCAAGTCCTCACACATAATCAAAGTACTCTCAACCACTTGAGCTAGTACTTTTCCACATCATAGTTCCACACATTAATTGCTTTAAATGTTTCTATTACCCTCCATAATTAAATAATTATTTAAATAACTATTTAATTTTCTCGGGTCTTACATTACCCTCACCTTTAAAGAATTTCTTCCTAAAAAATAAGACTTACCAGGAAATAAGTGCGGGTAAGACTGCCTCATGCGATCCTCCATCTCCCAGGTCATCTCCTGAGTAGTCTCATCCTACAGCACTTTCACAGTCTTGATTTCCTTCCCTCGTAGTTGTTTCACTTGTGAGTCTAGAATTCGCACCAGTCCAATGCTCACCGTGAAATCCTCCCGAATCTGAATATCGTCTGACTCCAGGACGTGAAATGGGTCTGCAATGTATTTCCTTAACTGAGAAACATGAAACACATTATGCAGATTCACCAAATGTGGTGGCAGAGCGATCTCATAAGCTGCAGCGCCAATTCTCCTTAAGATTTGATAAGGCCCAATAAACCTCGGAGTTAACTTCCTTGATTTGATGGCCCTCCCAATACCTGCCATCGGGGTCACTCTGAGAAATACATGATCCCCAGCCTCAAACTCTAGAGGTCGCCTCCTCTTATTTGCGTATGACTTCTGTCTGCTCTGAGTGGCCCTCATTCTCTCCTGAATCACTCTAACCTTCTCAGAAGTCTGCTGCAAAAACTCGGGACCCAACACCAACGATTCCCCATCCTGGTTCCAACACAATGGCGTCCTACACCATCGCCCACACAATGCCTCGTAAGGAGCCATACTGATACTAGAGTGATAGCTATTGTTGTACGTGAACTCCACCAATGGAAGCATCTCACTCCAACTTCCCATATGATCTAGCACACAAGCTCTCAAAAGATCTTCCAAAGACTGGATTGTACGCTCCGATTGCCCATCAGTCTGTGGATGTTATGCTGAACTCATCCTCAACTGGGTCCCTAACGCTGCCTGTAGAGACTGCCAAAATCGAGATGTGAATCTCGGGTCTCTGTATGATACTATGCTGGTAGGCACACCATGCAGCTTGACCACTTCACGCACATACAACTCGGCCAATTTATCCAATGATCACTTCTGATTAATGGCAAGGAAATGAGCACACTTTGTCAACTTGTCCACTATTATCCAGATCGAGTCATGCCTTTTTGCAGACCTCGACAAATGAGTTACAAAATCCATGGCAATACTATCCCATTTCCACTGAGGGATATCCAATGGCTCAAGTGTACCCCCTGGCCGCTGATGTTCAATCTTGGCCTTTTGACATACCAAGCACGATGCTACGAAGTCGGCAATGTCGATTTTCATTCCATTCCACCAGAAAGACTGTTTCAGATCCTGATACATCTTAGTCATACCTGGGTGTATGCTAAGACGACTTTTATGCCCCTCTTCCATGATCTGTTTCCTCAATCTCAAATTTCCAGGCACACAGACCCTATCTCTGAACCGTAAGATACCATCTGACCTGATCCTATAATCTTTTTCCTTCTCAGTCCCTATCCAACTCACAAACTATTGTAACTCAGCATCATTCTTTTGTTGATCACAGATAGTCTCCAACACATCACTAGTCAGTGTAAGAACACTGCATTTGATGGAATCCTCACTCAGCTATATACCCAGGTTCATATCCCTGAGCTTCTCAATCAACTCCAGCTCCTTCACCATCATAGCTGAGATATGCATCCTCTTCCGACTCAAGGTGTCCGCAACAACATTAGCTTTATCAGGGTGGTAAAACAACTTGAAATCATAATCCTTGAGATACTCCATCCATCGTCGTTGTCTCATATTTAGCTCCTTCTGATCGAACATATATTTCAGGCTTTTATGATCACTAAAAACCTGAAATTGGGAGCTCTATAAATAGTGCCTCCACGTCTTAAGGGCAAACACTACAACGGCCAGCTCCAAATCGTGGGTAGGGTAGTTCTTCTCGTGCACCTTTAACTGTCTAGAAGCATAGTCTACCGGCCTCTTTTCCTGCATTAGTACACAACCCAAACCTTGGTAAGATGCATCGCAGTATACCTCAAACATCTTACTGGTATCTAGAATAATCAAAATCGGAGCTGTAGTCAACCTCCTTTTCATATCCTTAAAACATTCCTCGCACTTATCAGTCCAAGAGAAGGGTTGATCCTTTCTAGTGAGTTGAGTTAATGGACTCACCATTTTAGAAAACCCTTCTACAAACCTCCTATAATACCCAGCCAAACCCAAGAAGCTTCTAACTTCTGTTACTGTCTGAGGTCTTTCTCACTTCAGCACTGTCTCAACCTTGCTTGGGTCCACTACTATACCATGCAAAGAGATCACGTGCCCAAGAAACTGTACCTCGTCCAACCAAAATTCACATTTGGATAATTTATCGTACAGCCGATGTTCTCTCAACACCTCCAGCATAATTCTCAAATGACCTACATGTTCCTCCTTATTCCGAGAGTAGATGAGGATGTCTTCTATAAATACCACCACAAATTTATCCAGATAGGGCCTGAAAATGCGGTTCATATAATCCATGAAGATAGTTGGAGCATTGGTCACTCCAAATGGCATCACGACATATTCGTAATGCCCATATCTCGATCTGAAGGCTGTCTTCTAGACGTCCTTTGGCTTGACTAAGATCTGATGATAGCCCGACCTTAAGTCAATCTTGGAGAATACACCTGCCCTTCTCAGCTGATCGAGCAAATCATCAATTCTCGGTAATGGATATTTGTTCTTTATCATCAATTTATTCAACTGCCGATAATCGACGCACAGCCGAGAACTACCGTCCTTCTTCTTTACTAGTAACACCGGGGCTTCCCACGGTGAGGCACTGGGTCGGATGAATTTCCTCTCTAGCAAGTCTTCTATCTATTTCTTCAACTCTGCTAGTTCAGTTGGTGCCATTCTGTACGGTGCTGCCGACACTGGACCCGCTCCAGGGATTACATCAATTGAGAAATCTATATCCCGGCTGGGTGGTAACTCAGGTATCTCATCTGGAAATTCGTCGGCGTATTCATCCACCACCGGTATTCTACTGATCTGCTCCTCGGTGCTCATCCTCTTCTCTTGAGCTACTATAACAAAGCAAGTGGATCCTTGCTTCATCTCCTTCACCGCCTCTCCCAACGTCATCAACTCTATCCCCTCAATTTCTGGGAATACAATTCTGCGCCGTCCACAATCAAGTACCACGTGGTTGGTAGACAACCAGTCCATTCCCAGTATTACCTCCAATCCCTCCAAGGGCAGGCAAACGAGGTTCACCTTGAAGCGTCTGCCCTCTACCTCCATCAAGCATTCAACACAGGCTAGATTGGTTGAAACCTGTCCAGATGCTGGTGTCGAGACCACCAACTTGCATCCCAGGTCACGAGTAGACAACTCCAATCTCTCCACACAGTCGTGGGATATGAAGGAGTGCGAAGCTCCTGAGTCAAACAATACCAGCACACTATTACCAAAAAGAAAGCAGTGGTCCAGAATCAAGTTACTTGACCGGGTGGCCTTAGTGCTGGTAATGGCGAAAACCCAGCCTGCTGCTCTCAGTCGATCAAATGAAGGTGGTTGAGGTCAAGATCCTGGAATGGTCTTCTTATTAGGGCATCTGTTGGCAAAGTGTCCTGGCTGGTCACAGGCATAACACTTACGAGGGCAAACAACAGAAGAAGCCCTATAGTAGACCAACTTCATCTTCATAGAAATTGAAGTATTATAACTATGGAGGGGAACACCTACGGCGAGATTGCACTAGACCCGCTAGCAGCGGAGCTGCTCGACACTCTTGGCTTGCACCACCAAGATCGGGAACTCTCGTACCCTCAGCGGTACAATAAAATGCCTCAGCTCAAGTTTGAGGCTGCCCTCAAACTTCCTACAGTGCCACTCCTTTGTCACTATCTGAGAATAGAATCTCGAGAGGTACTCAAACCTCTCCACGTACGCTTGCCCTGACAGATTCCCCTACTGTAGGGTGAGAAACTCGGCCTCGCGCTCATGTTTAGCGCTGTTAGGGAAGTATTTCTCCAGGAACCTCGTCCTGAAGCTGTGTAAGATCTGCGTAATTTAATTAATTAAATAAATAAATAATTAATAAATGCGGGTAGGTTGTGCATTTATGAAATTAAATTCTGTTATGTATGACGTGGAAAAGTATTAGCTAAAGTGGTTGAGAGTACTTGATTTGTGGGAGAGGACTTGGGTTCAAGTCCTATGTATGATATTTTTCCGTGAAATTTAATTAATTAAATAATTAATTAATTAATAAATGCGAGTAGGTTGTGCATTTATGACATTAAATTCTGTTATATATGATGTGGAAAAGTACTAGCTCAAGTTGTTGATAATACTTTGATTGTGTGAGAGGACTTGGGTTCGAGTCCTATGCATGTTAATTGTGTGTATTTTGTTATTATTGTTTTAATGGTATGTTGGGCCATATTTTTGGTATGAGATAATGCTTGAATTGTGTGTGTTAGCAAAAAATATAAGTTGGCCTGGTGGTTTAGCTTTGGTTTGGCATGGGGAAGGTCATGGGCTCAAACCTTTGTGAGTCAAATTTAACTCTTTTTGGCTTAAACTTTAGTTGTGGGCTGAATATGAATAGGTGGAGAAACCTAGCAGAAAGTGGGTAGCTAAAGGGCTGAGAAATAATCAAGTCATGCCCCTTGAAAAGCAATAAAACCCAAATTTAATTATATTCCCATTTTTTTTTCATTAACCAATTAGTAAGACCTATAAAAGGCAGAATTTGAGAGGAGAATAAGGTTTTGGAAGGCTGTTTTCTGAAAGCTTTAGAGGGAGGACGAAATTTGGGAGTGAAAGGAGAGTTGGGAGTGAAGTAGAGAGGGTAATTGAAGTGGTGATAAGGCAAGCTTTGGTGATCAAAGGAAATTCCCCAATTTCAGAAGTTAAGCAAGGGATTTTTCAGGTTAGGGGAGCTGAATCCGAACCTTACCTTAACTGCACTATTTATGTATGATTTTGATGAATTGCTGCCTAAATTTCATGCTATACTTGAGAGAATTCGGGATTGTGGATTTTGGGGACTGTTGCATTGGAATTAGACCTAAGAGTTTGCCTATAATGGGATAGTATGTTGTGTATTCTGTGATTATGCAAAGTTTGGTGGTTTGTGATTATTTTCGTGTCCAAATGATGCTCATGTGTCTATCTAAATTGTGCTTAAGGAATTGGTGTGGTTGTGATGTGTTTTGGGTCGCTGTTGCAATGTGTATCTGCGTGAATCAGTGCCAAAATCTGCAATTCTCGCTCAGGCAAGCTAGGCTCGCCTAGGCGAGACATGCAAGGGCGTGTGTTCTCTATTTTTGCTCATGCATCTCGCCCAGGCGATGTGATTTGGCCTTGGGCGACAGGTCGTCTCGCTTAGGCGAGTATATCTCACCCAAGCGAGAATTCGTGGGTGTTTTAGGTGGTTTGATTGGACATCTTGTGTAGGCGGCATCGAATGTTATTCTGAGTGGAATGGCGTCTCGCTCAGGCGAGCACCTCTCGCCTAAGCGAGATCTCGAGGGAAGGTTGGTGGTTATTGTTGAACTCGTCGCCTAGACGAGGTATATTAATTTTGGGCGAGTGGGAGTCTCGCCTAGGCGAGAACGATCTCGCTTAAGCGAGATAGGCTGGACAGGTTACATAAAGGAGTTTATTTTAAAGGAGTGAGGGTGTTGGGAAACTTCCAAAGCGTGTGTTATTGCTATATTATTGGGATGAAGTGGAAATTATAAAGTATGGTGTATAAGGCTTCTAAAAATATCTCATTGGTGGGCTTGCTGGTGTTCCAAGGGTTGTGGCCCAGAACGTATCTTTGAATTGTGGCTTAGGATAGGGGTTAAGCACGTGGAATTTTATGAGTTGTGGCCCGGAATGACTTTCCTTGAGTTGTGGGCTCGGGATAGCGGATGAACACGAGGAACCTTGAGTTGTGGCTCGGGTTGGCGAGTGTGCCGGTGTGAGTGTGCTGGTTGTGGCGAGTACGAATGGGTCTAGATGGATTGCCCTCCTCAGTGGTTGCTGACGAGTTTGGTAGTCTTGGAACGTTACGGACTATGTTCGTACCTGGGAACTCCACCTGCCGTTATGGTGTGTGATCCGTAGCATGGTTTCCGCACGTGCTCTATTGGTTGTGGCCGATAGGTGTGGCAGCAAGGCACCTGGAGATCCTCAATAGAAGATATAGAACACTACTTATAGGGTTGTGGCCATGAGAAGAACTCGAACGAGGTTTCCTTATGTACCTATTATGCATGGTGGTGGCCATGTGGAGGAAAGGTAACGGGACTTCCACTAGGTGCATCGGTGTACATGGTGGTGGCCATGTGATGGAAATGGAGTAAGGTTTTGTGGGAAAAGAAAGCATATTTTATATGGTTGTGGCCATGCAATATAAAGAAAGAATTTATGTTGTTGTTATATTATTTGTATTGGTTATACATGTATATGTATGTTGGTATATATTTTTGTGTGTTTCAACTGTTAGCTCACCCTATCTGCTTGTGTTTGGCGATGATCGTGTACGCGATACACGTGAGCAAGTGATGATGCAAGTGGAGCTGGTGAGGCTTAGCTGCGGAGAGGGGTTGATTATGGGAATTTTTTTATTCATGTTTTTATCACTCTATTTTAATATATGATGTAAAGGCTCATGGCCTACTTGACTAAACTCACTGTTTTGTATTTATGGACTTGTTAGCAATATAATGAAGTTTTACATTTCCCGTGTTTTGGGAAACGAGGCATTATTATTAAATGAGATTTTAAATAAATGATGTTGATGTATTATTTCTATTTTATTTTATTAAATTCGTAATATTCGGACGGGATGTTACATTTGGTATTAGAGCAATGGTTTTCAAAAGATTTTTGGGGTCTCTGGGGAGTGAGCTTACCGTGTGTGCTTGTGAGATCATTTTGATCATTGTGTGTATCTAACTTTTAGTATGAAGTCTTAACCAAAGCTGTTTGATGTGAACAATTATATGTGGCGGGCTCAAGCTATGGCAAATAGGAGGAGGAGGAATAATGATGGGGCTGATGAGATCGCGCAGGCGATACATCAGATGTTAGATGCGATGCAGCCCATTGCAGCGCAACCTCGAGCCGTGGTAGCACCCACACGCCCGGTGTCGATGGAGGACTTTATGAGACATAAGCCCTCAAAATTTGCGGGCAAATCTTCTCCAGATGAAGCCGATGCTTGGCTTAAAGAATGTGAGAAAATATGCCGGGTGATCGATTGCACAGACGCCCAGAAGCTCTCATTCATCTCTTTCCTGTTGATAGCTGATGTGGAATACTGGTGGGCAGGAATGCAACAGCTCATGTAGACTCGGGGTGAGGAGGTTACCTAGACTTCATTCAGGGAGAGATTTTTGGAAAAATATTTTCCAGCCAGTGCCAGGCATGAGAGAGAGGTGGAATTCCTCACATTCCAACAGGGGAACCTGACTGTGCAGGCATACACAGACATGTTTGAATATTTGGCCATGTTCTACACGCCTACTATTACTGAGGAGTGGAGATGCCAAAAATATGAGGGCGGGCTGAAACACGAGTTGCGCCATTTTATAGTACCTCTCCGGATCAGGGAGTTCCCAGTCTTGGTGGAGTAGGCCAAGGCTGTAGAGCAGCTGGAGATAAGGCCCAGTAAAGGGGCTCGACCTCAGAAGACTACCTCTAATTCACAGCATCAGAAGAAGCCATATGATAGGCCATAGAGTTCGGCTAAGAAACTACAGTGCTACAACTGTGGTAGGGAGCATTATCAGAGGTATTGTCCAAAACCCTCAGGCAGTTCGAGTGGTGGTGGTGGTAGCACTGGCAAGTGCTACGTTTGTGATCAAACGGGCCATTTTGCACGACACTGCCCGAATAAGAAACCAACTGGAGGTGCACCAGCGAAGAAACTAGTAGGGGATTGACCTAGAGCCCCTGGTCGTGTATTCGCCTTGACGACTACCGAGGCTGCCCAGTCAGGTAACTTAGTACATACCACTTGTTTGTTATTTGATCACGAGGTTGTTGTGTTGTATGACTCAGGAGCTACCCATTCATTCGTATCCAATGAATGCGTGAGGAGGCTCAGTCTAGTAATGCGAGAGCTGGCGTGCGAGTTAATTGTTGCGACACCAGCGTCTAGAGAGGTATCCACCACGTCTGTTTGTGTGGGATGCCCTATAGAGGTGACAAGCCGCAGGTTCAAGGTGAATCTCATCTGCTTACCAATGGAGGGGTTAGATGTGATTCTGGGTATGGATTGGTTGGCCAGCAACCATGTGGTGATTGATTGCGGGCAATGCAGGGTGGTGTTTCCAGATGCAGAAGGACTAGAATTGATATCATCCAACCAAGCAGAGAAGGAGATTGAAGCGGGGGCTACGTGTTTTATGATAGTAGCTCAGACGAAGAAGAAGAGTACTACAGAGAAGATTAGTCTGATTCCTGTGGTAGATGAATACGCGGATGTCTTCCCTGACAAAATCCTAGAGTTGCCACCAAGCAGGGATGTGGATTTCACCATTGATCTCATCCTTGGGGTTGGCCTAGTATCTATGGCACCAATTGAGTTTGCAGAGTTGAAGAAGCAGATTGAGGATCTACTTGAGAAGAACTTTATCCGGCCGAGTGCATCACCATAGGGGGTGCCGGTATTACTTCTGAAAAAGAAGGATGGCAGTTCCAAGTTGTGTGTTGACTACCAGCAGTTGAATAAGTTAACAATCAAGAATAAGTACCCACTACCGAGGATTGATGATCTACTTGACCAGTTACGAGGAGCAGCTGTGTTCTCTAAAATTGACTTGAGGTTTGGATACCATCAGATCTTAGTCAAACCAGAGGATGTGTAGAAGACTGCATTCAGGTCTCGCTACGACCACTATGAGTATGTGGTGATGTCGTTTGGGGTGACGAATGCGCCTACTATATTCATGGACTACATGAATAGGATATTTCGGCCGTATCTGGATTAGTTTGTCATTGTATTCATTGACGAAATACTGATATATTCTGAGAGTAAAGAAGAACACGCGGATCATCTGCGAGTGGTCTTAGAGGTGCTAAGAGAGCATAAGTTGTATGGGAAGTTATCGAAGTGTGAGTTTTGGCTTGATGAGGTGAAGTTCTTGGGCCATGTAATCTTAGCCCAAGGAATCTCGGTGGACCCAGCAAAAATTAAAACAATGGTGAAGTGGGAAAGGCCACAGACTGTGACCGAGGTGAGAAGTTTTTTGGGCCTGGCAGGGTATTATAGGCGCTTTGTGGAAGGGTTCTCCAAGATGGTGAGTCCATTGACTCAACTCACCAGGAAAGACCAGCCTTTCTCTTGGACAGACGAGTGTGAGGTCTGTTTTGAGGATATGAAGAGAAGATTGACCACTGCACCTATCTTAGCTATCCCAGATACAACCAAGATGTTTGAGGTGTACTGCGATGCTTCATACCAGGGTTTGGGGTGTGTGTTGATGCAGGAGAAACGTCCTGTTGCTTATGCATCTCGTCAGCTGAAGGTACACAAAAAGAACTACCCTACGCATGATTTGGAGTTGGCTGCGGTAGTTTTTGCTCTCAAGACGTGGAGGCATTATTTGTATGGTTCGCAGTTTCAAGTGTTCAGTGATCATAAAAGTTTGAAGTACTTATTTGATCAGAAAGAGCTTAATATGAGACAGAGGCGTTGGATGGAGTACTTAAAAGACTATGATTTTGAGCTTCTATACCATCCAGGTAAAGCCAATGTAGTTGCTGACGCTCTGAGTCGGAAGAGAGTTCATATGTCTTCTATAATGATGAAGGAGTTGGAGCTTATAGAGAAACTATGAGATATGAACTTGAATCTATACACAGGTGTTGATCATATACGGTGCAGCATGTTGAAAATTACTAATGAGTTCTTGAATGAGGTTAGGGAGGAACATGGTAAAGATCAAGAACTACAGTAGATTGTGAGTGAGTTAGGCACCGAGAAGAGAAAAGACTTCAGGATGGGAAAAGATGGTATCCTGAGATTCAGAGAGAGGGTGTGTGTACCTCGCAGTCGGGTTTTGAGGAAGATGCTCTTAGATGAAGGGCATACGAGTCGTCTTAGCATACATCCAGGTATGACTAAGATGTATAAGGACTTAAAAGCGACCTTCTAGTGGACGGGTATGAAGACTGATGTGGTTGACTATGTTGCTTCTTGTTTAGTATGCCAGAAGGTGAAAATTGAGCACCAGAGGCCGGGTGGTACGTTGGAGACTCTTGACATTCCCCAGTGGAAATGGGATAGCATTTCCATGGATTTTTTCACGCACTTGCCACGGTCTATGAGAGGACATGACTCGATCTGGGTTATTGTAGACAGATTGACGAAGTGTGTTCATTTCCTACCAATCAATTAGAAGATGTCATTAGATAAGCTGGCAAAGTTATATGTCAGGGAGATTGTTAGACTTCATGGTGTGCCAGCGAGTATTGTGTCGGATAGGGATCCGAGGTTTACCTCCAGGTTTTGGCAGTCATTGCAGAATGCCTTAGGTACGGAGCTGAGAATGAGCTCGGCATATCATCCTCAGATTGATGGGCAGTCTGAGAGAACCATACAGTCACTGGAGGATCTGTTGAGGACTTGTGTGTTAGATCACCTGGGTATGTGGAGTGACATGTTGCCATTGGTGGAGTTCACGTACAATAATAGCTACCATTTCAGCATTGGGATGGCACCATATGAGGCATTGTATGGTAGGAGATGCAGGACTCCGCTATGTTGGCAGCAGGATGGAGAATCTGTGGTGCTCGGGCCAGAATTCCTACAGCAGACTACCAAGAGGGTAAGAGTGATACAGGATCGGATGCGGGCAACCCAGAGTCGGCAGAAATCCTACACCGATAAGAGGAGGAGGCCACTCGAGTTTGAGGCTGGTGACCATGTGTTCCTCAGGGTTACACCTACAGCAGGCATTGGGAGAGCCCTGAAATCGAGAAAGTTGACCCCTCGGTTCATTGGTCCGTATCAGATTAAGAGAAGGATCAGACCAGCCGCGTATAAGATTGCCTTTCCACCACACTTGGCAAACCTGCACAATGTCTTCCATGTTTCGCAGCTGAGGAAGTACGTGGCAGATCCTAATCATGTGATGGAGCAGGATGATGTTTAGGTGCGCGAGGATCTGACTATGGGAGTTGGACCAGTGAGAATCTTGGATTCAGAACGGTGAAGGTGCTATGGGATGAGGCAACTCAGGAAATGACATGGGAGATGGAGGATGTCATGAGGAGGTCTTACCCTCATCTTTTCACTGGTAAGTTCTCTTTTTCAAGGACGAAAAATTTTAAAGGTTGGGATAATGTAAGATCTGCGGAATTTAATTAATTAAATAAATAAATAATTAATAAATGCGGGTAGGTTGTGCATTTATGACATTAAATTCTCTTATATATGACGTGGAAAAGTACTAGCTCAAGTGGTTGAGAATACTTTGATTGTGTGAGAGGACTTGGGTCCGAGTCCTATGCATGCTAATTGTGTGTATTTTGTAAGCCTTGGTGATCAAAAGAAATTCCCCAATTTCAAAAGTTAAGCAAGGGATTTTTTAGGTTAGGGGAGCTGAATCCGAACCTTACCTTAACTGCACTGTTTTTGTATGATTTTGATGAATTGCTGCCTAAATTTCGTGCTATACTTGAGGGAATTCGGGATTGTGGATTTTGGGGACTGTTGCATTAGAATTGGACTTAAGAGTTTGCCTATAATGGGATGGTATGTTGTGTATTATGTGATTATGCAAAGTTGGGTGGTTTGTGATTATTTTCGTGTCCAAATGATGTTCATGTGTTTATCTAAATTGTGCTTAAGGAATTGGTGTGGTTGTGATGTGTTTTGGGTCGCTGTTGCAATGTGTATGTGCGTGAATCAATGCCAGAACTTGCAATTCTCGCTCAAGCGAGCTAGGCTTGCCTAGGCGAGACATGCAGGGGCGTGTGTTCTCTATTTTTGCTCGTGCATCTTGCCCAGGCGGTGTGATTTGGCCTTGGGCGATAGGTCGTCTCGCTTAGGCGAGTATATCTCGTCCAAGCGAGAATTCGTGGGTGTTTTAGATGGTTTGATTGGACATCTCGCGTAGGCGGGATCGAATGTTGTTCTGAGCGGAATGGTGTCTAGCTCAGGCGAGCACATCTCGCCTAAGCGAGATCTCAAGGGAAGGTTGGTGGTTATTGTTGAACTCGTCGCCTAGACGAGGTATATTAATTTTGGGCGAGTGGGAGTCTCGCCCAGGCGAGAATGATCTCGCTTAAGCGAGATAGGCTGGACAGGTTACATAAAGGAGTTTATTTTAAAGGAGTGAGGGTGTTGGGAAACTTCCAAAGCGTGTGTTATTGCTATATTATTGGGATGAAGTGGAAATTGTAAAGTATGGTCTATAAGGCTTCTAAGAATATCTCGTTGGTGGGCTTGCTAGTGTTCCAAGGGTTGTGGCCCGAAACGTATCTTTGAGTTGTGGCTTAGGATAGGGGTTAAGCACGTGGCATTCTATGGGTTGTGGCCCGGAATGACTTTCCTTGAGTTGTGGGCTCGGGATAGCGGATGAACACGAGGAACCTTGAGTTGTGGCTCGGGTTGACGAGTGTGCCAGTGTGAGTGTGCTGGTTGTGGCCAGTACGTATGGGTCCAGATGGATTGCCCTCCTCAGTTGTTGTTGACGAGTTTGGTAGTCCTGGGACGTTACGGACTATGTTCAAACCTGGGAACTCCACCTGGCGTTACGGTGTGTGGTCCGTAGCATGGTTTCCGCACGTGCTCTATCGGTTGTGGCCGATAGGTGTGGCAGCAAGGCACCTGGAGATACTCAATAGAAGATATAGAACACTACTTACAGGGTTGTGGCCATGAGAAGAACTCGAATGAGGTTTCCTGATGTACCTATTATGCATGGTGGTGGCCATGTGGAGGGAAGGTAACGAGACTTTCACTAGGTGCATCGGTGTACATGGTGGTGGCCATGTGATGGAAACTGAGTAAGGTTCTGTGGGAAAAGAAAGCATATTTTATATGGTTGTGGCCATGCAGTATAAAGAAAGAATTTATGTTGTTGTTATATTATTTGTATTGGTTATACATGTATATGTATGTTGGTATATATTTTTGTGTGTTTCAACTGTTAGCTCACCCTATCTGCTTGTGTTTGGCAATGATCGTGTACGCGGTACACGTGAGCAGGTGATGATACAGGTGGAGCTGGTGAGGCTTAGCTTCGGAAAGGGGTTGATTATGGGAATTTTTTTTATTCATGTTTTTATCACTCTATTTTAATATATGATGTAAAGGCTCATGGCCTACTTGACTAAACTCACTGTTTTGTATTTATGGACTTGTTAGCAATATAATGAAGTTTTACATTTCCCATGTTTTGAGAAACGAGGCATTATTATTAAATGAGATTTTAAATAAATGATGTTGAAGTATTATTTCTATTTTATTTTATTAAATTCGTAATATCTGGACGTGATGTTACAAGCTGGCCCAAGTCACCTCTTCCTCTTTGTTCTGCATCTGTTGCTGCATGCCCATACACCAATATTCAGCCTCGGTCACCCACAGGAATGTGGCGAAATTAAGCTTCTGGGCCTCCGTTCACTTTATCACTCTGAATATCTTCTCGAACTCCTGGAGCCATGCGTCAGCCTCATCTGGGGTGGCTTTCCCAGTGAATTTCGCCGGCTTATGACGCATGAAATCCTTCATGGTCACAGGTCTCACAGGCGGAATCATGGCTCTGGGTGGTGCTGCTACAGGTTGCATCGCATCCACCATCTTGTGGATTGCGTTAGCAATCTCATCAGCCCCAACGGTATTTCTTCGCCTCCTGTTTGCCATTGCCTGTGGACGCCACATATTTCAGCTGTTAAAATCAAACAGCTAAAGATTAAAACATACCCTATCAAGTTTTAACAGTCAATGCAAATCATCCAATTTCACACAATAAACGTCAGCTTACTCCCCAGATTTCCCAAGCAAATCAAAACATTTGCTTTGATACCAAATGTAACATCCCTAAGGAATATTACTTAAAATTAAATAAGAAAAGAAATAAATTATATCAAAAGTCGACTTAATAATAATCCCAACGCGGGAAAATTTAAATTTATTAAAACATGCGCCAAAACTCATAACTAAAACAATAAAGTGTTACAAGTTCTCAAAATTCGTGTTCATCAATAAAAGCATAATAAAATACAAGTCAGAAACACCCTAGCTCTAACCCCAAAGCTAGCCCTCACTCCGTCGCCTGGACATCCTCAGCACCACCTGTATCAATATCAGAGTTTGTTAGTTTCCAGCCCTATACCTTCCCACATATAGCTCTTGTACCTAAGCTAAAGACATTTAGGCACTCTCTTTCATTCCTCTACCCCTGTTAATCACTACTCCAGTACCAAGACACTCCATTAACTATCAAAATACCATAGTTCAGGAACATTATCAATCCTCCTCTCATCATACTTATCTCGCGCTATACTGCCATGCATCTTGTCCCACACAATATTGCATAATCACATGCCTTACATTTAAGCTTACAAGTCACCAAAGACACCTAAAGCCCATAATTAATAATCAAAGATATTTAACAACAAATATGAAGAATACTTGGCTTTCAAAACACGCCCGTTGTGCCACTGTCCCCGCCGTCGCCTGGCGATAGGCTAAACACCGCCGGGCGGTGTATCAGAATCCAGAAACCCTCCAGGTTGCTGAAGTCACGATCTGCCAAGTTGTCCAGAATTCAACCTATACTCCACAACCAATATCATACGATGAATCACACCTAATTCACTGACCCAGCTGTCTTTGACATTTTAGTCTCAAATTCGTACATACCATGAATCCTAATAACTCAATTTTGGTTCTACCTATTCCCACCAACCAACTCTATCAATGTTTAATTAGAAATGGTATTCCCAAGCACCATTCGACCCCAATACTAACCAGGTTACACTACTAATGCATAAACTCACCATCAGAAGTCCCAATGCCCCTGTACAAGACGCAATTCAACAGAAAACGCAAACACAGTCACGCCGCCTGGCGGATATTCATCCCTGCCAGGCGGTTCAATCAACCAGAACCAAAAACCATGCACAAACCAACGAACTGCCTGGCGGCACATGCATACCCGCCAGGGGGTTTCTGGGCAGAACCCAGAACCGCGAAAAACAACACATACTAGATGAAGGATTGATACACTTATGATTATACAAAGCACAATATGATGAATACGATGAAAACAAGCGAACACAACTCCCCTTACCGGGATTCTTTGCTCCAAATTCGAATTTGTGTGCTTTTGTCTAATCCAATCCCTTCCGTGCCTTTGTTCTCTCTCCCACAATGTTTTACACTCAACTTCTTGGCTCCACACAATCCGAATTTCTTTGGAAAGACTATGCCCAACTCTTACACGAAAATGGCAGTGCTCCCTTCTCTCTCAAGGTTAACTCACCCTTAATTTCCACTTAATTCCCTAAAACGAAATTTAATTATAAGTTTGGTTTAATAGTTATTCAATACTCCCACAAAGAATATGTTCAGCCCTCTGGATTACCACTCTTGGCTACTAGGGTTCCTAAACCCTTTCATGTTCTTGCCAAAGAAAAATTTGGCAAAAAGAAAGTAAGTTAGTTCTCAACCAGGTTTGAACCTACAACCCATCAATCACCAAGTCAATTTCACAACCAATTCAACCAATTCATATTCATGATAACTCTTACAAATTCAGAAATCTATCATCACGTTAAGCCTTCAATATATCACTAAACAAAAAAAATAATTTAATTAACATTCAAGTGGCACACATAGGACTCAAACCCAAGTCCTCACACATGATCAAAGTACTCTCAACTACTTAAGCTAGTACTTTTCCACATCATAGTTCCACACATTAATTGCTTTAAATGTTTCTATTACCCGCCATAATTAAATAACTATTTAATTTTCTCGGGTCTTACACATATTCAGGCTATACATCATACAATTAATCAAAGACATAAAATTAACGTGGTCTAGCTCCGCTAACATGGAAATCCTTGCTTAAAATTGAATATGCTATTGGTCTTCCTTGATCAACAATGACTTCCCTTAGCTCTCTCCCCGTTCAGCTTCTTCGTTTCACTCAATAACCACAGTTTCTCTCTAGAATTTCACTCCTCCCAATGCTCTCCAATGGCAGACACCAAAAACTCTCTCTCCCACTCTTAATTTCTTCTTTAATTAGTTCTTAATTATGGTTAATGGCCAAAAACGAAAATTGGCATTAACATGACCTTAATTACCATTCAAGACTCATTTAGTGGTATTTTTTTCCCAGCCCCTCTTGGCTGCCTCTTTTTCAGCTAGGGTTTCTGCTTTTCACATTCATACCAAAAAGAAAATTGGCAAAAAGAAAGCTTCATAACCATGCCAATGTCAAATCAATGCACAACCATTCAACCAATTTATGTTTCATGATAATTTATATAATTTTCTAGGATTATATTATCACTCATCATGATCAACATATTATTTTAAAACAATACACAATTAAAATAACACACAATTTCGCATACATAGGACTCAAACTCAAGTCCTTTTAACACAATCGAGTACTCTGAACCACTTAAGCTAATACTTTTTCACGTCATACATGTCAGTATTAATTACCATAAAGGCTTCCACTACTCACATTTATTAATTAATTGTTTATTTAATTAATTAAATTTCGCGGGTCTTACATGCATGGTTGTATAATTTTTTAAAATTGAACTTTTCATTTAGGTTTTATTTTATAAATTATGAAAATTATTGAAAATAATAAATTTAACTACATTTAAGAAGTTCAACTTTTATCTATACCACTACTTTTTATATTTTAAAAAGAAAATTATACAAATTATAGCTGTAATTAAAACCTTGAAATATATTTTTAAAACAATATAATTTTATTATTTTTGTAAATTGGTGTGTAAAGAAAAGATTAATTTACAAGTTCTGGTATACTTGTATAAAATGTCCTTTCCAACTCGTCACTTATTTGCAAATGGGTCACAAAATATATTTGACAAGTTTTGTGTCTTTTTCTTTAGCAATTAAGGAAGTTAATTAGTTTGGGTTCATAACCAGCTAAATGTAATTATATTGGTGATTCATAACAAGTACATGTATGTTGGTGTGTATAAAAAAGATTAATTTTACATGTTCTGGTAAACATGTACAAAAAGTCATTTTCAACTCGTCACTTATTTGCACATGGGTCACCAAATATATTTGACATGTTTTATGTCTTTTTTTTAGCAGTTAAGGAAGTTAATTAGTTTGGGTTCATAACCAGTTAAATGTAATTACATTGGTTGTCCATAACAAGTACATTTATGTTGGTGTGTATAAAAAGGGTTAATTTTACATGTTCTGGTAGACTTGTACACAAAGTCCTTTACAACTCGTCACTTATTTGCATATCGGTGACCATATATGTTTGACAAGTTTTGTGTTATTTTTTTAGAGCAATCAAGTCAGTTAATTAGTTTGGGTTCATAACCAGTTAAATGTAACGACATTGGTGGTCCATAACAAGTACATGCTACTTGGGTGTGTACATAAAATATTAAATTTACAAGTTTTAGAAGTTCTAGTAGACTTGTACAAAATGGTTTTTTCAACTCATGACTTATTTGCACAAGGGTAACCAGATATGTTTGACATGTTTTCTGTCTTTTTTTTAGAATAGTCAAGGAAAATAATTGGTTTAGGTTCATCACCTTACATTGGTGGTCTATAACAAGTACATGTAAGTTGGTGTGTATAGAAAAAAATAATTTTGCAAGTTTCGGTACATTTGTACAAAAAGTCCTTACAAACTCATCACATATTTGCATATTGGTCACCAAATATGTTTGATAGATTTTGTGTCATTTTTTATAGCAATCAAGACAGTTAATTTGTTTGGGTTCATAACCAATTAAATGTAATGACATTGGTGGTCCATAATAAGAACATGTCAGTTGGTGTGTACAAAAAAGATTAATTTTACATGTTCTGGTACACTTGTACTAAAAGTCCTTTCCAAGTCATCACCTATTTGCACTTGGGTCACCAAATATGTTTGGTAGGTTTTTCATCATTTTTTTATAGCAGTCAAGTCAATTAATTAGTTTGGGTTCATAACTAGATAAATGTAAAGACATTGGTATTCCATAAAAAATACACGTAAGTATGTAAAAAAAATCATTTTACAAGTTTTGGTAGACTTGTACAAAAAGTCATTTTCCAACTCTTCACTTATTTGCACTTGTGTCACCTTATATGTTTGACAGGTTTTTATGTTATTTTTTTAGAGCAATCAATGAAGTTAATTAATTTAGGTTCATAACTAGTTAAATATAATTACATTGGTGGTCTATAACAAGTACATGTAAATTGTTGTGTATAGAAAAGATTAATTTTACAAGTTGTGGTACACTTGTACAAAATGTTCTTTCTAACTCCTCACTTATTTGCACTTGACTCACCATATATGTTTGACAAGTTTTGTGTCATTTTATTTGGAAATTCAAGGCAGTTAATTAGTTTGGGTTCATAACCAGTTAAATGTAATTACATTAGTGGTCCATAACAAGTACATGTAAGTTGGTGTGTACATAACAGATTAATTGTAAAAGTTTTGGTAGACTTTTACAAAAAGTATTTTCCAAGTGGTCACTTTTTTTGCCCTTAGGTCACAAAATATGTTTGACAAGTTTTGCGTCATTTTTTTAGAGAACAATCAAGACAGTTAATTAGGTTGGGTTCATAAGCAGATAAATGTAATTACATTGGTGGTCACCTATAAATATGTATGAAAATAAAAAATAATTGTAGTAGGTTCCCCTATTGGTTTATTTTTTTAGTTAAAGAAATTTTTTCTTGCAACTAAGTGACAACTAAGTGACAACTGATTATGAAATAAGTGATAATTTGAAGTATACTTTTTTTCGCATATGTTTGTCAAGTCTGTCTAACATGAACAACGAATCACAAATTACCAAGTCTGTCTATAAATGTGTACATAAATAAAAATAAAAATTGGAATAGGTTTTCCTCTTGATTTTTTTAATTATAAAAATAAAAGAAATTTGTTCTTGCAACTAATTGACAAATGGTGATGAGATAAATGACGATGCCTGTTATACTTTATGCACAAATGTATATGTCAAGTCTATCTAACATGAATGATAAATTTAATTCAAAATATATTTAACCTTAAAAATTTAATATTTTAAAAAATCATAATTTTTGTGTCATAAAATGTTGTCTGAATTAAATTTTCGCCATAAATTAATTACATGTTATAAAAAAATAACATAAAAAAAGTTTTATAATAATAATAATAATAATAATAATAATAATAATAATATAACATGCAACTGACTCAATATATTGAATCAAATAAGGATTAAATGTATAGGTCAAATAACATAATATATTAAAAATAAATATTTTTAATTAACTATTAAGAAATTAATAAATAAATTTAATAAAAATTAAGTTCAAAATAAGAATATAATAATTGTTATCATTATTATTTTTCATGATTATCCAATTACATGTTAATTTATATATACAATTTATTAATTTTAAATTTTAATTGAAAGGAACCATGATTAATTAATAAAATACATTATTTTCTATATCAATAAAACATTGTGGACAAATAGTCATAGTCAATGTTTTGAGTGCATTGTGGACACATAGTCATAGTCAATGTTTGAAATCTAAATGATTCCCATTATTATACCAGATTAGAGTAACACCAAAACTTTAGAATCCAAGCTAGCCACACCCGAAAAACTTCCCTCACATTCTCCTCTGACAGGCCCTACAACAACAACACTTCCATCACTAAGCGTGTGTTCGCTTGTAATGATTTTACTATTCACAAAAATTTACAAAGACGGATTTTAACTATGGATTGTGTTCTCTAAAGCTGAAATGCGAGGATTCCAGAGCATGGAAAGCGGGATGGAGGAATTATCTAATCATGGCAACGATGCACAAATTTAAGGGTGTTCATTGCCATTTTACGACTTTAACCATGTCACGTGGTTAATATTTTTGAGTTACATGGTGTGATTTTTCTTTTCTGCTAGCAAGATTCATGAATCATGCTGCCATTACTTCACGCATATTTGTTATTCAGTATGTGCTGCAGAGGAGTGTGTGTGTGTGTTCTTGAGTATGTGTTCTTCACGCATAAAAAATTTAAAAATTGATTAAAAATCATACAAATACAAATTTATACTACTTATTACATAAAGGGTAAAATGGTAATCTCTCTTTTAAATATATTAAAACATTTTTTTTATCTATCATATCAATCAAATCACTCACAAACTCACAAACTTTACTTCTAAATTCACTCATAATCACCTCTAAATCTCTTAAAAAAAATAACACACATTTCACTCTCAAATTCACTCAAATTCATCCTCTCCCTCAAACCCATCTACCCAAGTGAACAAAGCTTAAAGCAAATACCCCCAAAATTTTACAAAAACCAAAAAAAAAATCAAAAATGGCATGAAACCCTAATACCCGAGACTAGGCATCAACAATACATCAAAAGACATAGATAGGGACATCAACAATACAAAAGACATAGATAGGGACATCAACAATACAAGCAAAGGCAAGGGCAAAATAACAAGGAAAAATACATTAGAAATTTCTCTTCAAAATGATTCAAACCCTAAAGTAGAAATTTGAAAATTTTATTTTCACCTGTGACGAAGAAATACATGTTACCACAACTCCAGCACAGAATCACAGAACAGAAACACGTTGATGCTGCACAAAAACAGAACGATGAAAGGTGGGCGTCTTTCTCCTTTTGTAATTGATTCCAGCAAGGGGAGCAAAAAATTCCAAGAAGGGAGGAGCAAAGGAGAAAAACTCTGCAGAACGAGAAGGGAGGAGAGAAAAAAGAACCTAGGTTACATTTTAACCAGCGTGATAGTTCTCCTTTCCATTCCTCCAGCGTGGACAACAAATTTTTAATTCAAAAATTAAATTATAATTACCACCTTGGATTACAGCTCGGATAATAATAAAGTAGTCAAATTTTGGTAGTCAGTTTATCATTTTCCTATTGAAAGATGAGTTAAAATGTAAAATTTGCTTGAGGATATGGTGGTTGTAAGAAGAAAGTACGTTAAAGGAGTTAGTAGGAGATGAGGAGTGTAGTGAGTTAGCTAATTTTTCTAGAAGTCATAGCTATAAAGAAAAAGTGTTTCTTGTGAATGATAATATGAACCATAGGGAGGTAGAAAAAAATGGAGATGGTTTAAATTGAATTTAGTCTCGTTTAGTTTTATTGTTTTAGTTTGATAAGGATTCCTTGTTCATAGATTTTTTTTTTTCTTTTTACAATGGAATGATAGAATCCACATACTAATGTCACTAAGTCATTAAATGATAGAATCCACATTCTAATGTCACTAAGTCACTAAATGTTACCTTATCTTATCATTTCCTATTTTTTTTATAATAATAGTTTTTCTAACGTTGTTATATATTTGTTACTCAATTTTATGTTTATCCATTTGCTTATTTATATATATATATATATATATATATATATATATATTTGAATAGTAGTCCAATCATTTTAAGTGTTTTTCTTTATTCGTTCCTACTTGCATTCGTTTACATATTTTGTTCTGTATACATATATGTATATATTGTTAAGCTTATATATAATTTTATAGTATTATTATATTGTTATTAGTTAATTAGTTTTGATTTCGTTCCTACTTGCATTCTTTTATATATTTTGTTATGTACACATATATGTATATATTGTTAAGCTTATATATAATTTTATAGTATTATTATATTGTTATTAGTTAATTAGTTTTGATTTCCTATATATTTATAAGGGTTATGCATTCACAATTTATGATATTAGATACATTATTATTTCTAATAATAATAATTTTAAAAAAATATTTATAATATAATACATTGTTTAATAGAATTATTGCATTGAATTTTATTTTATTTTTATTTTTATTTTGCTTTTGGATGTTACATTTCCAATATATTGTTCAAATTGGAATCTCAACATCTTTCTAATCCACCTTTTCACTAAGTTTCCAAGTTTCCTACAGGTTCTAACTCTAAGGATCCTAAGTCAACCCTTGTGTAAATGGGGTTCACATCACCATCAAATTTATGTCAGACTAGCAAAATGTATTTTTTAATAATTATGTAATTTTTCATGTTTGTTTGTGGACTTATATGTTTGTATTCTTTAATCCATATGTCTGCTGTCCAGGAACATTTACCTAGGGTAGAATAAGGATTTTGTATGCACCATTTATATTCCAATTTTCAAAAAAAAGAAATTACAGGAAAAAAAATTGAATAGTCTAATGTGAAGGGTTACTACAAACACACACCCTCAAGGTTAGGAAAGAGAAATGAGTAATATATAAGAAGAGAATGTGGAGGTTTACAAATACTTGATACTCATTTCCCCAAGGTTTGGCTTTCACCCTTAACATGACCTACATCAATATACTATGACAAAGTTGTTGTTCATTATTATGCCATTAACCTTCTTTATTATTGAAATAGGTTTTGGTCCAAATCTAAGTTTACAAATCAAGCCATCTGTAACACACTTGTCAATAACATGAGTGAAGCATTCAATAGTGTGCTTATTGATGCAAGGAGTAAACCAATTATAACAATGCTAGAGAATATTAGACTTTATTTGATGAAAAGATGGACCACCAACAGATTGAAGGTAAACTCTTTATAAGGTTCAATCTGCCACAAGATTAAAAACAAACTTGAAAGGGAATTAGGTTTAACAAAAAAATGAATATCGAGGTACGTACATATTAATTTTTTTCACACATATTTAAATTTGTTTGGAAAGGTTTTCACACTTATTTCTAACATTTGCCACTTTCACAGCTGGTCAGGAGAAAAGGTGTTTGCAGTAAGGCACATTTCCATTTTTGAATGAAACATAAACATTCATAACTTCATTTATTGAATCATTTCTTAACATTAGCACAATGATACAACCTTAAAAACAACTTTAACAACAACAAAAAAAAACATCCCAACCTAAACACATCAATTCATTTCACCAATAACAAAAACCAATCCTAGTAAAAAAATGATCCTTTTCTTGGAAACCCGCACTAGATTCTCAAGCATAGATATCTTCCTTCTTTGTCTACCTATAACAACATCCTTTTCATCAAATAATTTTTCAACACACCACTTGAAGTAGTTACACCACACCATATCACAAGAACCATTTTGTTATTCAACACAAAAATAATAAAGCCAAAATTTGTGTTATAAATGTATAGCAAAGCCAAAACTAGAAAAAATAATTGTATAATCCACGACAATAATTCATGTTATGAATGTAACCTTTTAGTTGGTACAACTCCAAAATTATCTACCAATATTTTTTGAAGTTCTTGTTATTCTCAGGACTGCCATATCTCTATAATTGCAAATGGGATAAAACTCATACCCCTTGAATGACGACCATGACAGGTAGTACAACTTGGCTGCCCCCAATGTTTACAACAAGACGAAGAAGAATGGTCATAAGAAATACCTAACCAAGCACGAACACGAACTTAGGAAGTGGAGTTTGCAGAATATCTTCTTTATGGCCATAAATTCCATTTGTTCAAACCTTAAATCAGTATTTATCCCCAATTTTGTTTTAAAAAATTATTAAACATTATAAGGGATAAAAACAATAACGAGCCACATCACCATAAACTGTCCAAGTCATACTGCCAACTTGTCCACTATGTTGTTAAGTATTTAAACATCGATAGCAAAAATGACCAAATTAAATAAAATTGATGAAAACTAGGATTAAATTGATTGAAAAACAAAAATAGTGATAAAATTAAATAAACTTGAAAAAAATAAAGACCAAATGAGTATTTAAACCTATTTAATAAAAGACTCAATTAAATATTTCAAATAAGCACTTTATATTTAATTCAAACAAAAACATAATTTAATTATAATTTCGCACATTCATTTTTAAAGAATTATCTTACGAGGGCATCACACACATGAAGGGAAAGTTTTTTACTAGATACCGCTATAATAATTTATGTTATTATATAAAGATTCCACTTTTTAGTGTGCACATTTCTTTTTTCTATTTTTATATTTTAAACTGGATTTTAAATTAAACTAGTTATTTTGCGGATTTTACCATTTAATGAACAGTTTTTCAAATTTAATAAATTTTTATTTAATAATTTTTAAAATTTAACCATTGTTTTAAACTAAAATAACTATCTACGTGCAAAAATTATTTACATTTACTTTTATAATTATAGTAATAATAACTTTATTATTTTTCAGCGTTATAATTGTAATAATAATAACTTTATTATTTTTTAACGTAACACATTATCACATGTATTTTTTCTAGTCTATATTTTATACTATTATGTTAAATAGCCAATTTTTTTTCAAGTTTATCCTTTAATAAGTAATAGTTTACCAATCTTAACCTTTAAGTGACTTTTTAAAAATTTAACCATTTTTTTAATTTATCTATTTTTAAAATTAAAATAACTATTTATAATAAAATATTACCTCCAAGATGAACAAAAATTGTCTTTTTGTCTAGAATAAAATTATAAAACAATATTTATATTTAGTTTTATAAATATAACTGATATTATTTTTAAGATTAAATATATTTTTAGTTTCTAAAATTGAACGCAAAATTGAAATTAATTCTTATTGTCTAAACTTTCATATATTTTCGTCCTTAAATTTTTAAAAACTAAATATAATCATTTTCAAATAACTAAAACATACTAGAATTTCTTTCTTTTTTGACGTGGAAAAATTGCCTTGACATTTTGACATTTTTTATATATTCGTATGAAACATATATTATTTTATATAAGCAATGAATATATAATATATTTAGTACAACATTATGTATGTTCTAACCCATGCACACAAAATATACATACATTAAGCACCTAAAAATAGGTTCATAACATTTTTAATGGAGATCCCATTGTACCTTTCCACAAATCATACCCTTCCAGAAGAGTACTATATAGTCTTAATACTTATAAACTACCTATGTATATAAATAACCAAAACAGAGTAGTCATATATTACATTTAATGCAATGTAGAGCAGTCATATTTATATCAAAAACTAGTTGTTGCATTTTTGTCCTTGATGTAGCTGAACATGTTGTACTTGTCATGATTGTTTAACTTTTGCTCCTCCAATTGTTGCATTTATTCATCCCTGGTCATTACAAAAATAATGATTTTTAGTAGGGATTATTTTTGGCATTTCTGAAAGTTTTAACCCTCACTAATGGCTTTACCAGGGATTTGGAATTCTCCTGGAACAACCAGTGTGGCTAACAGATTACCGGAAGTTTCTAGCAACCCTTGGAACTCGCACAACTTACTGGGGGTTTAGAAAAACCCTTGGTACTACCTAGGGTTTCAAAGCCCATAACTACCTACAGTTTTAAACCTCAAGCACTGGTTGGGGTTTTAGAAACCCTCGTTAATACATGGGGTTTCAAAACCCCCGTTAACACCAGCGTTTCAAAACATGTGTTGTTACTAGTGCTTATTATTGCATTGTTGTACCAGAGTATGTTTCATTTTTATTCTAATGAGTAGTACAATGTGTTATTTTAGGACTTTCAATCTATACGTAGTTCTTAGTTTTCCTTTCTTCCTTCCCATCTTCTCTTTTTTCTCTCACTCACTCTTTTACTCTTTGCTTCTTAAATACTCGCTCAATTTTCTTTTATTTATTTAAATATATTTCAGATATCTGTGTTGTGTGGCAGATGAATCAACCAAATCAGGATCATAATTATAACAATTCTATTACCTTATTTTTTCCAAAGCTACACTAATAAATTTCATGATCAAAGATCATAGCTACAAAAAACTGTAAAGATATAGTGACCACACATATCACAAGTCTTTAAAATACAAGCGATATTTTCCTTATACCATATTCTAAAACAATTGAACCACTCAATCACTCACTACTTATAATTACATTGTTATCATTTACAAAATCCCTTTCTTCAACCTGTTCCTTAGCTAAGTTGACCAAGTTAAGCTTGTGAGAGTTCCTTCAAAGTTTTTAAAAATATAAAACTTATAAAAAATATGCTTGTACATTTTTTCTTGCAAGGATCATAATAGAATATTGCAACCTACTTTTATGTGTACACCAAATTGGCCAATAAACAACAACTCTTTAATATGCAAATTGAGAGCAAAGAAACAAGTTGTCGTCATTGACAATCAATTTGGTAATGCTCAACAAGATCTCCTATAACAAGTTAATTAGCATCTTACTAATTTTTCAGGCTCAAGTATAAAAAAATATTCCCAAAAAGAAATTAGAAAGCGATGAAGGATTATCTTGTTTCCTTTTAAGATTATGGAATATGGTGAAAAGTTATTTAAGAAAACTCAAGGAAATTCCCGTTGAACATTAAGATAGCAAGCTATCTAGATGTGAAGGTTCTTTTCCAAGAGTTCAATAGAAGAATAAGATAGATTGTAATTTTAAAAATGAAAACAAGAATGGAAACCAAAACGAAATTGCAATGAAAGTAAGAAGAAGAAATTAAAATGGAATAGAAGAGAGTAATGGTTATGGAAGTGGAGCTCGCCACTCTTAGAGGGGGCCAAGCCAAACCAAGCTCTAGAGATAAGTGATATGGTGCCACCACTTGCATAAGCAAGATAAGGCAAGAGTTCTTCCACTCCTTAGAAGAAGGGCTAGCTCACAGATATGGGGGTTGAAACAAAAGTGTTTTGATTCAAAAAGTTCCAACCCTTTTACACTTGGTAGAGCTCCCCTTAAATAGATAGTCTTAGGGCACTCTAAGCAAAATACAAAAGTTGTAAAGGGCTAACTAGAAAAGCAAGAGAAACCTTAAGTCTAGAAGTATCTTCAAGCTTGGCACAAAATGAGTTGGTGGTGTGTCTCCCCATGTGGATTCTCAGCCATAGGTGGAGAAATGGACAAAAGTAGCCTCCAAATCAAGCAAAGGAGCATAAAGAACAAAAGAGACAAAAGGTACAATGTCTACTTTTTCTTTATGCTTTTTGCTTTTGCTTTACTCTCTCTTCCACATCATCCATGCCCTCCAATCATCATGCACCACTTCTCATGCTTTCCTCCACAAAATTAACATACAAAACAACTTAAACAAGAATTAACATTTTGGCTTGAGTTTAATTAATTTTGGTCAATGAGTCAACCCTAGTCAAAGGTCAACAAGTCAACCAAAATTAAGTCAACTAAGTCAACTTAGGGAAATCATAAAATTAAGATGTAAATTAAAGAAAGAGACATAGAAGAAGGATCTTCCCCTTTAGTCATGCTTCTAGTAATTCTCCTTGGGGGAGTCTCCATGGTTCCTTGAGTGGTCAATCCTTCATCATCCGCCCCTTCTTGGAGAGTATTTGACCACGAATTCTTATACCCTATGTCAAAAGGAGAAAGGTCACAAACATTGAATGAGTTACTTATGTTGTAACTAGAAGATAATTCTAACTCATAAGCATTGTTGTTGATTCTCCTAAAGACTTGAAAGGGACCATCTCCTCTAGGAAGAAGCTTGGATTTTCTTTAATTAGGAAATCTTTCCTTTTTCAAATGAAGTCAAACCCAATCTCCTTCCTTGAAGACTACTTCCTTCCTCCCTTTGTTTCCCACCTTTTGGTGTTTCTTCACCTTTTTTGCAATTGTTTCCTTGACTTGCACATGCAAGTCTTGGATCATTTTTGCTTTGGTGTGGCCATCTTAGATAGTCCATGCCTCATGGATGGGGAGGGGAAGAAGATCTAGAGGGGTCAAGGGGTTGAACCCATAAACAATCTTAAAAGGAGAGTGAGAGGTAGTGGAATGCACCACCCTATTGTATGCAAACTCTATATGAGGAAGAGGTTCCTCCCACTCCCTAATGTTATGAACTATCATGCATCTTAACATTTGACACAAAGTCCTATTGTATGCAAACTCTATATGAGGAAGTGGTTCCTCCCACTCCCTAATGTTATGAACTATCATGCATCTTAACATTTGACCACCTCGATTCGACCATCAATTTGGGGATGACAAGTTGTAGAAAAGAGAAGTTTGGTTCCAAGTTTTCCCTATAGTGTCCTCCAAAAGTGGCTTAAGAACTTTGTGTCCCTATCACTAACAATGGTTCTAGGGATGCCATGAAGCCTTACTACTTCCTTGAAGAAGAGATTTGCAATATAGGTTGCATCATCAACCTTGTGGCAAGGAATAAAATGGGCAATATCCACCACCACAAAGATTGAATCCCTACCCTTCTTTGTCCTTGGGAGCCCTAAGACAAAATCCATTGAAATATCAACCCAAGGCATAAAATGAATGGGCAAGGGAGTGTAAAGACCATGAGGTTAGACTTTAGATTTGGCTTTCATGCATGCTATGCAACTCCTGCAATGCTTGTCTACATGCTTCCTTATGTGGGGCCAATAAAAGTGTTCTTTCAAGACTTGGCATGAGGAATGTTTTCAAGCCAAGCTTGTCCACAACCCTTGTGCTAGCCACATTGACACAACTTCCACTATCAATTATGAGGGAACAAAGCTTGTTGTTGATTAGACACCTTGAGTGAAAAGTATTTTCTCTTTGAGATTCTAAATCTTTTTGCACTTGGCCAAGCATGCACCTAACCACCAACAATCCTCCTTCATTGGGTTTGATTTTAACCTCATTTGAAGAGGGGGAAGAAGTGTGTGAGGAAGAGCTTTTAGGGGGAGAAGGGGAAGAGTGTTCAATTTCAACCTCTCTTTTAGGGTTCAAGATCCTGCTCCTTTTTGTTGGGTAATTTGGTGCAATGTGATCATAACCCAACACTTAAAACATTAGATGAAACTTGTTCTTGACCCTTGAGAAGAGTTTGTGTGGTCATGGAGAGTTCTTGGAGAGACTTGGAGGGTAATTTTCCATCTTTATTTTCCTTACCCTTCCAAGGTTTTGAGTAGTATTCATTATATGAAGTATTCCCCTTAGCCTCTTGTTTATTTTTCTATTGACTTTCAACTTTGAGGGCCAAGTGCAAAATTTTATCAAGTGTGGAATACTCATACAACTCCCTATATCATGGATTTCTCTCTTTAGACCACTCACAAATCTAGCTACCTTTTCTTCTTCACTTTTAAATTGGAGTCCTACTTTAAGAAGCATGGACTTCATGAGGTTGTAATATTCATCCACACACATGGACCCTTGTTGAAGCCTTTGGAGCTTCAAAAGAGTCTCCCTCCTATGGTAGGAAGGAACAAATCTAGCGCGCATTAAATGTTTAATGTCCCTCCAAGAGGTCGTGAGTGACTCTTGGTTAATATTGTCCATACACAATTGATGCCACCAAGTCATGACATAGTCCTCAAATTCTAACACAACTAAATCTACTTGTTCTTGGTCAGTAACTAAATGAATATTGAAAATTTGGTCCACTTTTTACTCCCATTCAAGGTAGCTTTTGGGGTCATGCTCTCCTTTGAACTTGGGAATCTGAATTGGAGGTGGTTATCTTTGAGGAGGGTTGTTGCACCTTCTTTCTCCCTCAAAATCATGCCTCCTTCTTCTCTTTTCACATACCAATGGAGCTCTCGGAAGAAGACCTCATTCTCCTCCTTTCTTCTTCTCTATTCTCAAGCCTTTGGATGTGTTCTTGAAGCATCATCTCACTTTGTCTCCTATCTGCCCTTAGTTGGTCAAAAGTTTCTCTCCTACTAATCTCCATCTCCCTTAGGATGTTAGCAAGTGTGGTATGGTCATCTTGTTCTGTCACCAGTGTCACCATGGGAGGGGAGTAAGGTGAAATCGACTCTTCCTCTTCTTCTTCCTCCACTATTGGATCCAAGTTCATCTTTCCTACACAAAGAGCTCAAAATCGAGACAACAATCACAAGTTAGTGGTAAAAATTGGCCAAAACCCGAGACCAAAATTCTTGATTCAAAACCACCCAAGTGTTTAGATCACACTCCCAAATAAGGCAAAGCAAGGCTACACTCAAACCTCCTCCAAGGAGTGAAGAAAACACTTTGTTCAAAATCCTTTTCTTGCATAACAAGTGACTCAACTCAAACACTCAAGAATTTCAAGAAGACAAACTTACTATGACAAAACAAAGAGTACCTAAAGACAAGCAAGAAAAGCACAAAAACAAGAAATGCTAAACTCTAAGGAGAAATTTTAAGACAAAACTTTTATCATGACTAACTTAAGAAAAGCATATTACAAAGATGATATGGAAAAACTTGAACATGCATTCGCTAGTCTTAAATCATGCACACACCAAGAAAGATCATAACCGAGTTAAGGTATGGAACTAATTTGCCAATATCACCCAATTCTCAATCATGAAAAACTAGTAGCATAACACTTAGTGAAAAACACACTTTTAGTTCACCAAGGAGCAAGGTTGCTCTCGGTTTTTAGGCAATATTTGGTGCAAAATTTTCTTCTTTTCACAACTAGTTTCATAAAATGCTGAGAAAGAGTTTTAGGTGGCTTCGACACTTAGTTCCTCAAGTTTTAGGCCAAAATCAATTTCGTTGAGCATACATCAAACAAGACATATAGCGAATGCAAGATTCAAATACTTCGAAAACAAAAACAAGAAAACTTCAAGTTAACATGTGAGATATGACTCAAACCAAAAGGCTAAAAGAAGAAAGACATGTGAAGAAAATTTTGGCATGGTAACATCAACATAGCTCTCGGCCAAGGAGTCAAATAAACACCAAAAATCATGTTTTCACTTCACCAAGCAACATTCATCCAGAGATGAAGTTTTTAGATACTTTAACACCAAAAGGTCGAGAGTCCACCAAGCACAAAGAAACACAAACATCATTGGTTAGAATTTGAACAAAAACCATATTCAAGACAACCAAAGCTTTAGATACCAAATGATGAAGGATTATCTTGTTTCCTTTTAAGATTATGGAATATGGTGCAGAGTTACTTAAGAAAACTCAAGGAAATCCCCACTGAACATTAAGATAGCAAGCTATCTAGATGTGAAGGTTCATTTCCAAGAGTTCAATAGAAGAAGGAGATGGATTGTAGTTTTAAAAACGAAAACAAGAATGGAAACCAAAACGAAATTGCAATGAAAGTAAGAAGATCAAATAAAAATGGAAGAGAAGAGAGTAATGGTTATGGAAGTGGAGCACACAACTCTTAGAGGGGCAAAGCCAAACCAAGCTCTAGAGATGAATGATATGTTGTCGCCACTTGCATAAGAAAGATAAGGTAAGAGTTCTTCCATTCCTTAGAAGGAGGGCTAGCTCACGGATATGGTGGTTGAAACAAGAGTGTTTTGATTCAAAATGTTCAACCCTTTTACACTTGGTAGAGCTCCCCTTAAATAGATAGTCTTAGGGGCCTCTAAGTAAAATACAAAAGTTGTAAAGGGCTAACTAGAAAAGCAAGAGAAACTATCATTCTAGAAGTATCTTCAAGCTTGGCACAAAATGAGTTGGTGGTATGTCTTCCCATGTTGATTATTGGCCATGGGTGGAGAAAGGGACAAAAGTAGCCTCCAAATCAAGCAAAGGAGCATAAAGAACAAAAGAGACAAAAGGTACAATGTCTACTTTTGCTTTATGCTTTTTGCTTTTGCTTTACTCTCTTCCACATCATTCATGCCCTCCGATCATCATGTGCCACCTCTCATGCTTTCCTCTACAAAATTAACCTACAAAATAACTTAAGCAAGGATTAGCATGTTGGCTTGAATTTAATTAATTTTGGTCAATGAGTCAACCCTAGTCAAAGGTCAACAAGTCAACCAAAATTAAGTCAACTAAGTCAACTTAGGGATATCATAAAATTAAGATGGAAAATAACAAAAGAGACATAGAAGAAGGATCCTCCCCTTTAGTCATGCTTCTAGTAATTCTCCTTGGGAGAGTCTCCATGGATCCTTGAGTTGTCAATCCTTCATTAGAAAGACGAAGAGAAAAGAAATTAAAAAACAATTCATAAAAATTGTCAAAACTTATAATAATACCAGTTTAACATAACAAACAACACTTAATAACAAAATAGAAACTAAATTAAAGAAAAGAAATTAAAGAATGAGATTGAATTAAACTCACAATTGTTAAAACTAAAATGTTGATTAAAACAAACTTTTTAATATCTTTGTTATTATTTTTTATTTTCATAGTGTGGGTTGTGTTTCATGGAAGCTTACTTTCTGTGACCACCATCTTTACTAAGGGGTTGCTCTAACTTTTATGGTATGATGTAGGAGGAGAAAAGAAATATCTATGCTGCTAAGAACTTCCGATTTTCGGCTAAACTGAAAAAAAAAAAAAACAAATGAAACCAAAAGGCTTTAAATTACACAACCAACTCGTGGGTCATGGTCGTGTCGTGGATATGCACATTGGGAAAACAAAAAAAGTAACCTTGTATATGCATACCCCAACATTTATTTTCCATATCGAAGGTGTAATGGAAGATTCGTCTTTGGAATTCGAAGAAAACCGAGAAAAAAGATAATAATTTATACACGAAGATCCTTAGCAACTAATTCTTGAGTTGGGGTTGATTTCGACATGTCCTAAGATGAAAAAAATATAGTTAGAACATAGCCTTTGTAAACATCACAAGGCAACCGAGAATTGGTGATGGAACCCAAATAAGATCAATAAAAAGTTAAACCAAAGAGATAATGGTATTACTAATGCTGGAAGACATTTACTGGCATGCTTCCCTACAACCAAGATTCAATTATAATAAATTTACTTAAGATTCAAATGAAACAACTACATATGAAGCAGTAAAGTTCTTAATGCACAAAGACAACAAATAGAATATGTGAGTGAAACTGAATTTGGTTGACACAAATGTAAGCAAACAATTGTGATTGATTCATAGTGTTGACATGTAAGAATGTTTGTGCAAGTTAGGCAATGAATTTTACCTTATCTTGATCAAAGAGATGACAATCCATTACAAGGTAGATAGTAGGTAGGCAAAAGATGAGGTAGGAAGTGAGTGGAAAAGTAAGTTAATGGAAGAAAGAAAGTGACAAAAATGTATATGAATGAAGGAATGAATGATTTAACTAAGAGAGGTATTTAGCAATGGTTGAAAGGAAATAAACGGAGGACACTGGAGTGATGGTGTTTATGGACCCTACATTACCGTGTCTTAAACAGCAAAGGAAAATGATTTCACATAGTGATCTTCACTACCGATTCTTTAAGACGGCTTATTATTGTTCATCTTGTGATTTGGTTGATTCCAACTCTTTTCATCTTTGCATTATTTTACTATTTTATTATAGATAGCAGGGGGAATGCTGGGGTGACATGGACACCCCAATTCTATCATTCACATAGAGCCATCGTGTAAGTTATAGTTTTGGTCCATAATTCAATAAACTAATGGATGAGTCAAATTCAGCACACAACAACACTTCAATTAGGAGTCAAATACACACTTTTGCATAGTTTTACACTAATGCACCGATTAAAAAATTGTTTAGTAGATATGAAATATAATTATATTTGGAGTCAAATGCTCTGGTTTAATCTGGCGTGCTTAATGTTAAATGAATCCTTGAATTGTGTGAAATGAATTATAGAAGAAAGGAACATACTTGGTCATCCCATGCATGGTCCTTGTTGTAGATAATGGCTGCTCCTAGACTCCTAACAGGGTTAATGATAGTTACTATGATGGGAATGGTGGCCAAGTGGACGAAGAACACAACAAATCCAATGGGAAGTGGAGCCAAAATCTGCAACGATATCACCATAAATTAGCCACATTGATGCCAAATTTGGAACACACCCATTTACAAAACAAGTTAATTGAATGAATTTAGTGTAAAGAGTACACATACAAGAACGTGAAAGTCTCTAGCGTTTCTCTTGGCATCAGTGCAAAGAAAATGATGCAGACAAGAACAAAACTGCCAATAATCTCAACTCCAAATCCATCACCCTTGGTGTATCCAGAGTTCACAAAATTTGCTCCATCCTGCTATGTACTTATGAAAACGACCATAATTGTTATTTCCTAAATCCAAGCAAATGTTCAATAAAAAAATCACAAAGCTAAATCCCAGCGATGAGAGAACCATATTGAAGACCTAGAATGCGTGAGCGTCTGACGGCGAAAGAAGACCTAAACGAGGGCAGACACTCAATAGTTCGAACTCGTGGTGAGCAGCAACAAGGAGGTGCTTTTGGAGGCTTGTGCGGAGGAGGAATGGCCAACGGCTGGGGCAAATAACGAACTTGGACAGGGGGCAAAGTCAGTGGCAACGACAAAGCTCGTGAATGGGTAGTGAGACTAGGGCTAGGAGAAAAATGGAGAAAAAAGGATTTAGGAATGAAAATAGTGGTAGGAGAAAATGGAAGAACAATCGTGAATCATCACGAAGAAGATGAAACCTATTCGAAGAGAAGAGAGGTAAGGAAAAATATGAATAAAGGTAAAAAGTCTAAAAAGATGAAAGGGATAAGCATAAAATCAAAATTATATGCATTTTAACTAGGGTTTAATGAAAAAACTTAGATAGTTACCAGGGGCTTACAAAACCCCTGACACGAATTTTTTTCCCAGAGGTTATTATAACCTCTCTCAAAAGAACCCCGGTAAAATTAAGATTTGTTGTAGTGGGTGTACCTTGAACAATTATTTACTATATGCATGTTATTGTTGGCCTATCCTTGTTGCATTTCATGTTCGTTAAATTTGTCTAGTCCATATTCATCCTGAATTTACTACAAAAGACAAAGATAACTCTAGATTGAAAGTATGGCTAGGTTAGACTACAAAGGAAAGATATTTACCATGAATTTCATGCTTACTGATGGGAATTTGTGTTCTTTACTCAATCTCTAAAGTGTGGTTCAAGTTATATTTTCTATGTGATAGATTGAATGCACTAAATTAGGCAAAGAATCCAGTCAGAATAGGTAAAAATAACATTACCAATTTTATGTTTCATTCAAGCTCAAGCATTTTGTAATGCCAAAATAAATATCTCATTTGCATCCATTTTCCTTTCTCTAAACACTATATTATTGTTATGTTATATTAAAAACTATAGACCCTTCCATAACTTATTTCCTTTACTATTAAGGGTCAGTAAATCAAAAAGTTGGAAGTGGTTTTTTAGTTGATTATGATGCATTGTTCTCACTTCTACCATTTGTTACACATATTCTAAATGTTTTATGCTATGTTACAAGTGATAAATAAATTTGTATTAGTCTCTTCTTCCAACCCACACAATACACATGATACATCACACAATTGTACTCCTCTCCTTCTAAAACATATTGTATAGATCAAAGTTTTCCCCAATACAAGGGTTTTGCACTTTTTCATATCTAGATTTCACAGTATATGTACCTTCCTCATCTTTCCAAGTCCATTCATCCTCACCCTCCTTCTTTATGGTTGTTTTTTGTTTTAGGTGCACAAATTCATCTACTTGAGGGAACTCCCACTCAAACCATTCTCTTCTCCATGTTACTTTCCATTCTCATTCATTATTCACTCATTTCCTAAACTCTTTCATGGCTCTATTATTAATTATGGAATTCCTAATTAACATTGAAAACCTAAGCCTTAAAGGATCTTGTCCTAGCCAAGTATCTTTCCAAAATTTTATCATGAATCTCGAACCTACTTTCCACTCTATATTTCGGTCAAACCATCTCCTTTTTTCCCCTTTCCCACATACCTCTCTTAATTATTTCCACCATGTTGACCTATTTTAGCGTTTACTCTTCCAATGAGGCATCTCTAAGATCTATATTTTGATTCCAAAATCTCTTTCCAAAGACCATTTTGTTCCTTACCTAGTCTCCATTTTCATTTGGCTAATAAAGCTTTATTGAACAACTCAATGTCTTTTATGCCAATTTCTCCTCCCATTTTTTATTTACATAAGTCCTCCCATTTTACCCAAGTTATTTTCCTACCTTCATTTTTTCGACCCCACAGAAAAATTCTTTGTAATTTTTTGATTAACTTGCACACTCCTTTTAGGGATTTATAAATGGACAAATAGTAAAGAGGTGGGGTTGTATCCACAAATTTTGTAAAACATATCCATCCTACAAATGATAAGGTCTTATCCTTCCATGCCGACAATTTCTTTTAGGTTTTATTAATCATTGGCTGCCAAAAAAGAAACTTCTATAATATAATAATTCAGGATATTAGCGAACACTTTTGTTAAACATAGCCCTAAATCCATCTCAAAGCATTTAAGCATGCTTTTAATTGCCAAAATATTTTGATTATTAACTTCACACAGAAACAAAGTATCGTTTCCAAATTGTAATAAGTTAACCTTGATTTTATTGTCCCATATTTCTATTCTTGTATAAGCTTGTAACCAAGCTACCTGATTTACCATTCCAAACAAACTTTGCGCCACTATTAAGAACAAGAATGGTGTTATAGGGTCACCTTGTCTCAACCCTCTTGTTGGATTAAATTCTTTGGTAGTGCTACCATTTACCAAGACTAAGATAGAGGCTGACAGTAAATACTCCTTAATCCAACTTATCCCTTGCCTATAGAAACCTAATATCTCTATTATGTAATAGAGAAATTCCTAGCTTACTGAATCATATGTTTTCTCATAATCTATCTTCACTATTACCCCACATTTATTTTTTCGCTTTATCTCTTTCACCTCCTCCTTAGCTATAAGTATACTATCAAGCAACCCTCTCCCTCATATAAATAAATACAGATTGTGACTCATCAATTACTTTATGTATGACCTTTTTCGATCTATTAGCTGGAATTTTTTATATAATCTTTTGCATGCATCTTACTAAAAAAATAGGTCTATAATCATTTAAGCCAATAGGATTCTCAAATTTAGGGACTAAGGTGATGAAATATGCATTACATGTCTTTGGTATAGTGCCATTTTTGTAAAAGTCTTGACCAACCTATATAATTTCCTTCCTAAATTTCTCAATAAAGTTAAAGTTAAATTTATTTGGATCAAGACTCTTTTTGCTACCACATTTCCATACTGCCTCTTAATTCAGTTTTCATTAAACCCATTAATTAACATATTATTGTATATAATAATTAAATATTCTTTATAATGAAAAAAAGTTGTATCTTCCTAAAATTTGGGCTTATTTGAGCACATATTAATAAATTACTTTTGTAATAATTTATTCATTCCTTTATTGTTTTTTTTCAATTTTAGTTTGAGTAAATAGTTATGTACAATGAATTAGGGTTACAGACTTCAAAAGGGTCATGTAGTATACATTCAGAGTAACAAGTTCTTAGGGGCCTTCTCCCTACACCTGCAATGCATTCTCATGTATTCTTTATAAATATTCTTTATAATAATAAAAAGTTGTATCTTCCTAAAATTTGGGCTTATTTGAGCACATATTAATAAATTACTTTTGTAATAATTTATTCATTCCTTTATTGTTTTTTTCAATTTTAGTTTGAGTAAATTGTTATGTACAATGGATTAGGGTTACAGACTTCAAAAGGGTCATGTAGTAATGGGTACATTCAGAGTAACAAGTTCTTAAGGGCCTTCTCCCTACACTCGCAATGCATTCTCATGTATTCTTTATAAATATTCTTTATAATAAAAGAAAGTTGTATCTTCCTAAAATCTGGGCTTATTTGAGCACATATTAATAAATTAATTTTGTAATAATTTATTCATTCTTTTATTGTTTTTTTCAATTTTAGTTTGAGTAAATTGTTATGTACAATGGATTAGGGTTACAGACTTCAAAAGGGTCATGTAGTAATGGGTACATTCAGAGTAACAAGTTCTTAGGGGCCTTCTCCCTACACCCGCAATGCATTCTCATGTATCCCCAAAACATACTTTAATTCCAACTTTGCCCCACACAGTAAAAGTTAAAAAGTAAATTTTCTCTCTCCTATTTAATGCAACAGTCTCACCATTGAATGCAGGCACCCCCAATTTGACCTAGCTTTTGTGCGATGTAGTTTAGGACCCTTTTCTCTCCACATCCGGCAATTTCTCTCTTCTCTCCAAATCCACAATGTAGCCTCGAGATCCACATTCCACTTGTTGTCATTTTCTCTTATGGTCCACATCCGCGAGAAGCAACTCCTTTGTAGGTGTATCAAACCTAGCCAGTTCCGCTAGCATACCAACACATATCACCCTTGACCGACAACTTATATCGGGCAAGGCTGGGGGACGGGTGTACCACACCTAGCCAAACTCGACCAAATAAGTAAACAATACATATACCAAGACAGTCAAGTATTCAGCCTAGACCGAGTTAGCCTAAGTTTTACCAGTTCTAACCTAAACATCTAGAGGAACAACCTGCACCTCATATAATCAACATAAGATGTCAAGATAAGTAGCCGACCTAGACTGACTACTCCAGCAGACCCAATAAGATTAAAGCCTAGGCCGACTACTCCAATATACTTAGTAAAATTGAAGCCCCCCATGTTCAACAGGTCCTAAAGGCCTGGGCTAGGGCCCAGGCCCACTTACAGCCCAAACTAAAGCCTAATCCATGGCCCGGCTCATGGCATAACCAGATACAATTAATGCTCTATAAATACACGTGGACCCCAGTAATTAAAGGTACGCATTCATTAATCACTGATTTGACCTTTTGAGAGTTTTGACTCACTTGAGCTTCGGAGTCCCTTTTGCAGGTAACCCCTCCTAGGTCCAAACCGACATGTACCAACCGGGAAGAGACCAGCTGAGGAGATAGCGGACTACATGGGTAAGGTGACGTTTGTGCCTAACTTATCTTGTTTGTTCTCTACAGGAACAGTAGTTAAGTTAATTCTTTACCTTCCACTTAGTTTTTTATATGTATTTTTCCTCTCTACAATGCATGTTTACATATGTACATCACAAAATATTACGAACCAAAACTTCATATCATTGCCAAGGTCTGGGGTTAATTCTTTTTTTACAAAATATCAGAAGTGGACTTTTGTAGTTATAATGTCTAAGCTGAAAATCGATGTCAAATGTGACTTTTACAGATGTCGACGTCCGGTAGAGGGAATTCGATTGTGGATGTCGAATCTGGTTAATTTTTTTTCTTCACATGTTACCAATGTGGACATCCGGTATAGAGTTGAGTGTTACGGATGTCGACACCCGTAAGCCTTTTTTTATTTTTTCATGTTACGGATGTCCATATTCGATATTGGGGTGTTTGTTGCGGATGTGGACATCCAATGACTATTATTTTTATGACTCAAATGTGTTGTGGATGTCGACATTCGCTTTATTGGTTTGAATTGTGGAAGTCAACATCTAATAACCATTTTTTTGTATTTTTTATTTGTTGTGGATTTCGACATCCGGTGAAGTTGTTTACGTTGCAGATGTGGACATCCGATAACTGATTTGGGTGTTTTACCTACGTTTGTGGACTTCCGTTATGTTCCTATTCTCATTTTTTATTTTTCGTTGTTGGGCATGTTTGGTTTATTATAATTGTTGACATCATTGTTATTTAAATTTGATTTATAATTTTAGTTATGTGTTTACAATTGTATAGATATGACTAGGACACGAGGTTACTTGACAAGACGTGGTGGTTCTTCTGCATATGATGTACCTGAGAGTTCTACATAGGGTGTTACACGAAAGAGGTTGACAACTTCAGCTCGTAGAAGGGGTCAGCATGTTGTACCTGCTTTACCTGACCAAAGTCTATAAGACCCGAGAAATTTAAATAGTTAAATAAATGATTATTTAATAAATGTGGGTAGTGGGAACCTTTATGACATTTATTGTTCGGGCTTAGGATATGGAATAGTACTAGCTCAAGTGATTTAGAGTTCTTAGGCATGTGGAGAGGGCTTAGGTTCGAGCCCTATGTATGCCAATTGTGTGTTAATTTATTTGTTTATTATTTTTTAATAAAATACCTCACCATGATGAGTGATAATATAATTCTAGATTTATAAGAATTATCATGAAACATGAATTGGTTGAATTGGTTGTATGCTTAGTTTGAAATTTGAAGGTTTTGTGTTTGAACCTTAGCTTAGGAGGAATAAGTTCCTTTTTGGCATAGAGGAGCAAATGGAGAGGCTAGGAAACCACAATTCGTAAAATTGCATTTCTCGATTCATTAACTGTCTGATTTAGTGGAAATTTTGGTAGAGCGTTCATAACATGTGATACGCATGATTGTTGGTTTGGAGGTCTTTAAAATGCTTGAGTTGGAAGCATGGTTAGGTCCTCTTGTGAGTCTCCATGAAATTTCAATGTTCCTTTGGGTTAGTCACATGTAGAGAATGGGTTTATTGGTAAATGCATGTGTATCAACATAAAGGAAATTGTTGCATAAGAGGTGTGAAGTGTTATATTAATTCGCATTGGTGCATAAAATTATGTGCTTAAGTTGTTAGAGTGTTACTACTTTATATTTGATATGAGCATGTATTATTTATAACTTGAAATTGAATGCTTGCATGGATTTAAATGGTGGAGTATATATATGAATATAAAGGGATTTATGCATGTGATATGTGGTGAATTCTATTAATAATTGAGTAGTGGTATGATCTCAACTGTGAACCCGTTGGGTATATGAATGTGTTGAATTGTGATTCAGTCATGCTAATATGACTGGATAAGTGTGGTTGATGTTTTGGATTGCATGTGGATTGTTTGGGTTCATTGAGAACTTTTCCAAAGTGCCAAAAGACCAATAGCCTTAACTTTACTGGTATGGCGCCTAGCGACGTAGGGCGAGCCACTAGGCGATAGCATCCAAACAAAGGCCACTGGAATCGCGCGACGCCTGGCAGCAAGGGTGGTTCCGCCAGGCGACTACTATCAGACAGCAAACTCTAAAGGTGAGTAACGCCTCACAGCGTGTGATACCCGCCAAGCGATCTGGAACCAGGTTTATCCAGGCGGTCTACACTGTGATTTTGCCTGGCGGCGCTTAGGCAATGCCAGGCGATAGAATAGAGAGCAGTGGGCTTTTCTTGATTTCGTTTTGATGTGTTGAGATATGGACTTGGACTAGGAAATGCTTTACAGGGTCATGAGCGGGTAGGTTCATGGCTGGTGGTGAACACATGATAATATGAGCGGGGAGGTTCACATTATGATGCTCTCGTGTGAGTATACGAGCGAAGAGGTTCGTATGTTCCGTGCTCACACTTGAGGGTTGTTGCGAGTGGAGAGGTTCATAGTTGTTGGATGACGTGTGTTAGATTACGGTTAGGGAGGTCCGTAGAGTTAGACTACGAGCGTGAAGGTTCATAGAGGCAGTACCACGAGCAGACAGGTTCGTAGAAGCATGTATATCTTGGGTCCATAGTGGTATGCTTGGAATAGTGATTTCATGTGCAAAAGGAGATTTAGAGTTTTACACGACTTGTGGCTTGTTTCTTTGGATGTGTGTGGTCTATAAGGCTTTAGGTGATACCTTAAGGATGGACTTTGCTGGAGCATTCCTAAGTTGTGGCTCAGAATGGTATCCTTTGAGTTGTGGCTTAGAATGATATACCTTGAGTTGTGGCTCGGGATGGTGGATGAACACGAGCATTCCTTGAGTTGTGGCTCGAATTGGCGATTGTCGCCAGTGTGAGTGTGCGAGTCGTGGCTCGTACGGATGGGTCCAAGAAGATTGCCCTCTTCGGTGTTAGTCAGCGAGTTTTGTAGTATTGGGACAAATACGAACTATGGTTCGTATTGGGAACTCCACCTAGTGTTACGAAGTGTGGTCCGTAGCAGCTTTCCTGCACGTGTTCTACAAGTTGTGGCTTATAGGTAGAGGCAGTAAAGGATATCTTGAGGATATCATCTAAAGATGTAAAACATGGATAACATATTGGTGGCCATGTTGGTGGCCATGTGGCATGAAATCAAAGGATAGTGTTCCTTTGATGTATGTATGTATATATTTGAATTGTCTATAAATTTATCTATTAGCTCACCCTATTTGCTTGTGTTTGGCGATGATTGTGTAATTCGTTACACGAGAGCATATGATGTTGCAGGTGGTGCTGGTGAGGCATAGCGTCGGAGCGGAGCTACTTAGGGATTTGGTTTTATTGTTTACTTTGATTACATTGTAACTCGGATTTTTATTTTTCCCAGCTTTGGAAATATAAGCACGTGAAGTTTAAATTATATTTTATTATGAATGACGATTAAGGAGGATTTCAAATTTCCCGCATTTTTTGAAGATAAGTTATTATAAATGCGATTTTGTATTTATTTTTTTATTTTAATTAAATTAGTAATATATGACTAGGACGTTACAAAGTCCACTGTGAGCTCATAAGGATGAGGATATTATTGAGCACGATGATGCCAACGTAGCTCAAGAGCAGGAACATGAGGTTGGGAATGATGGAGCAGAATTTTCTAGAGGTCCATTTGATACTTCCTTGTTTACTCATTATGTTGATCTTGTAGCACGTGTGATATGGGAGGGTCAAATTAGTCAAAGGTTTGTATAAGTGGTTTTTTATGGTTGATATGTTGTTCAAAATTGTTAAGCAATTTAACTTTTTTTAGCAACGAGTTATGAAATTTGTCTCCCATGCTAAAAGTTAAAAGATTTGGACGACCTCACATCTTTGTTCAGCCTTTTGTGTTGAATTTTAGTTTATTGTCTTTGTGTGATATTTTATATAATTACCCCAATACTAAGTTGATATTGGATTTTGTTGAGAAATGACACCCTGAAACAAATAGCTTTTGTCTACCTATTGGTGAGTTGACCATTTTTAGATGACATATGGTTGTTGATACATCTTCCTAACATGGGAGAGTTTTGTCCAAATGAACCACTTGATTATAAAGATGCAATAGAGACTCTGATGACACTTTTTGGTGTGGACCAGCCTGTGGCTACGGATGAGCTGAACCAGTGTCGTGGTTCCCAAGTTAGATTGAGTTAGTTGAGAGACATATATTATAGTTGTTGAGAAAACTAACTATGTGAGTTTATTGTGCGAGCATAACTTTTGCACCTTGTTGGGTGCACTGTATTTGTTAATAAGAGTGTGACTTTCTTCCGTGTATTGTACTTGGAGTGGTGTAGAGATTTTCCTTCATGTAGCAGATATGCTTGTGGAGTTGTTGCTCTTGTCCACTTTTACGAGCAGTGAGGAGATGCTAGTTTTGCATCAACAAAGCAATTATCTGGATATCTACCTCTTTTACAGGTACCCACTTATATTGTAGTTTTATTTCTGTTTTGATATTAGTACTAAAATGTTATGATATTTTTTGTAGAGTTGGATATATGAGCACTTCCCTACATTGGAAAGGAAGCAGTTCCTAGGTAAGTATGTCGAGACTGAACCTCGTGCTACACATTTTGGCATTGGAGGAGTTACTTCTACTGTACATGATGTTAAAGCCCAAAAAGATGCTCTAACATATGATGAGGTGATTTGGTCTCATATGGATCACATAGGACTGCTCGACCCCATATGGCAGTTTATATGTTTTTTGGCTTCATCAAACTTGGTAGCATGGTTCACCATCATCTGCCGGAATGAGTGTTGCGTCAATTTGGGTATATGCAACCTATTCCACGATCGTCAAATGCAGTTCCTATGGTTGACTTGTCCAATATTGATGATCATTGGATACACTTCTCACAATATGTTATAGTGGTCCAGCTCCATTTTCATGTGTTTATGGATATTTGTAGTGGTTTAGGAGGGTGTCTCATCCCTATCTTATATGTGGTGTTGACGAGGAGCAACCCAATCTTGTGGTTGTGCCACGACTTTGTTGAAATCTACCAGATGACATTCTAGTGTAGAGAAGATCAGACTCATCATCTTCTGGTTTATTGGTATGTTAGGAATTTATTTGTTGATGTTATTATTATATGAACAAACTTTCATTATTGTGGTCTAATTGTAGTCTGTCATAAAATGCATTATGAGCGGCCTTCAAAGGATGATAGATTGTAAAGACGTCAATGAGGACATTGTTGCTTGGGATCAAATGTAGGAGTTAATATAGATAGTTCGTGATGCCACAGAAGAAGAAGAAGGAAGCATAGGAGATCGTAGTGTTCAAGGCAGGTGACCATCCACATCTAGATAGCAATTTTACCTTATATGTGTACTTTGATCTTATATTTGTAGAACTTTGATATTCTGTGTTTATTTAATTTTTTGTTTGACTTTATATTTATTAATTCCATATATGAATAGAAATTATCAACATCCACTATGTTAACTATAAGGCCAAAATAGATTCGTCCCTTGGCCAGAGGAGTTAGCATTTTATATATAAGCAAAACAATTACAAAAGTTGTTTTCGGTACATTACACAAACAATATTAAAAATCCTAAAATAAAGTAAGAAAGTAAAATAATAATACAAAATACAAATATCATTTCTCCATAAGATTTACATAAGTATGATTAACACCCATCAATTGTACAAATTCTTACATCCTATTAGCATAAAACGATGTTCACGCTTTTGTCTTGAGGTAACAATTGCTAGATGATATCAGTGCCACCATCGGTATAAAACAACCTTCTTGTAGTAGAACCAACAAACATATAATTATTCAATAAAGAAAATAAGTGATAGAAATTAATAAATCACTTTACTTGCACAAAATGAGAACCATGAACATGTCTGATACAAATTAGTCGATGTTAACTTTGTGTACTAGGTGGGGACGTATGTAGTGGGAATATTTTCAAATTTTGAACCAACGAAAAATAGACTAGGATTACATTATATTGATAAGCAATCGCATACCACATGTCTGGTATAGTCATCCACTTGTCCCGATTAGCCTGTTTATAAATAAGGAAATTATAATAAAACAAATTCATAAGAAATCATTATTAAATAAGTGTCAAGAGTAGCATATAGAAGTCATACCCCTGATGGTGAATAGACTAGCAAAGACTTTCTTAGTTCTTCTAGGCGATCATGGCTTCCAATTAATCTTGCATATTCATCACGTCATTGACTAAGTTCTTTGTACAAATCATGTCTAATTAGGGGCCATGAATTATCAAATATCCCCAACAATGAAACAATGCATCTATACCCACAATGTCCATCAACAACTACATCCACAACATCTAGAATGTAAGGTTGACAAATCGGATGGAACTGTTCTAACATGGGTATTCTCTTTTCTTGTATGACACATTTGTCCTTCAATTTTTTTCTTTCTTTCTTTGCAAAAGAAGTATCATGTCTTGAATTCTCAATGAAGGCATCTACATGCTCAAAATATGAGGGATCACACTTTGTTGACCTTACAAATTGATGACTTTTCATTAGACATGTCAAAGTGAGCCAACCCGGCTCACACGGTTTGGCTCACCACGAGCCGGGTTAAAAATGAGTGAACCCAACCCGGCTCACTTTCTAGTGAACCAGAAATTTTGTAACCCGACTCAACCCACCACGGGTTGGTGGGTTAAGTGGGTTGACTCACCAACCCACCTAATTTTTTTTTTTAGTATTCAAATATTTAAATAAATTTTTAAGTAACCCATGAAATAACAATCATAGTAAAATCAAGAACCAATGTTTTGATCATGCTCACCACCAATATATGAAGAATTATTTTCAAGAAAGTATCCATTAGTCTAAGAAAGCCTGACTAATATTACAAATTTTCTGTCATTCTATTCAACAAAATATAAATAAAAAAAAATATACATTTTTTTCATGCTAATTTAGAAAAAAATGTTTATAAGACGGTTACTTGAGTAATTTACTATAAAGATTATAGTTAAAGATTAAAGTATCAACATATATATATATATATATATATATATATATATATATATATATATATATATATATATATATAT
>Ga0214542_1001025_pt1 | contig 55724 bp, 23 predicted proteins | sample CNSS1metaG_FD_160096 | JGI IMG/M metagenome (GOLD analysis project Ga0214542, IMG submission 160096) | Root nodule microbial communities from cowpea collected in UCLA plant growth center, Los Angeles, California, USA - CNSS1 | ecosystem: Host-associated > Plants > Roots > Nodule | place: USA...
GTATCTCAAGTACCTAACGTAAATTTATGTTGGACCTTATAATAGTTTACATAAAATTTTCTTTTTCTTTATAAAATAATTGGTTTGGGCATAAAAGTTGAACTTGAAATGAAAAAAAAAAAAAAATTGTAATGATTTTGTTAAACACAAAGGACAATAGACAAAGAGATAATTACAAAAGAAACAATCATGCATTCTCATTATTAAGATTCTAAAAACAACTACGAAGATTTAGAACACATCAATAATGCACATGACTCACAAAACTCCAATGTAATTGGAGCAACAACCACAAAACACTCACAACACCATGATGAGAAACACATCAACAATAAAGGGAAACATCATTGAGTTCTTCAAAAATAATCATGATTTCAATGTAAGCAAAGAAGATTTTAAACAACTAAGATCGGTACAAAATACAATGCAGTCAAACATAACCATTCCCCACAAAAAATTATACACAAAGATGAAGAAATGGAGTTTTTACCATATCCATGGTCGCCATTAGAGAAGAGAGAAATTGCGTGCTTTAATTTTTGGAAAGAAGAAATGAGAAAAAAAAATTACACACAAGCTTGATCTCTTTGTGATTAGACTCTAAATTTAGAGTGGACTCTTGTAGTCAAACATAAATAAGACTTTTTACATGTGACCTATAGTTGAACGAAAAATGTTGTTCTTATTCTGATCACAAATACATTATGGAGTAATATATATAAATTTTTATGTCACAATATATTTATTTTTTCATCTATTGTTTCAAAATATTTCTTAAGATGATAACTAATAAAATAATTTTTTAAAATTTTCTTGATATTCCAAATTTTCCGAGTGTTAAGGATTATTCTTGTGAAATTAACCCTCACGTCATTTGAGACTAATTATAAACACATAAAGTCGTTTACTACATATGTAGGAATCACAAATATGTATCGATTTATTTCATTTATATTATTTAATTTGTCTCACTGTAATATTTTACATTATTACTATTTACTAAATTTTATTAATTAGTTTTTTATATTATTAGACGAATTACTTCTTCATCAAATTAAAATATTGTTGGAAATAGTCCAAGTGTGAGTCATAGTCTCACATTGGATAGAAAAGATAAAGTTAAACACTATATAAGAATAATAGCCCATAACATCATTATCTTTAAGGTTTTTGTGTAAAAGTGGTGTCAGATGTCTTATATATGTAAGACTAATGTAATATAATCATATAGAACCACAATCTCTCAATGACCATAAATCATATATATATGTGAAAAAATATAACCCAACAAATATGTCATCTTTGAGTACGTGTGATAGTGAAATAATATATATTTTTAGTTACGAAAATATGTCCACTAAAATATCATAAAGAAAAAAGTAATTTTTTATATTTAAAAAATAATTAAGTTCCAAAATACCATTTTAGTTCATATACATGAAGAATTTGAAAGGAAATATAAAAAGAGAGATGATACATTGACAAAGTTTTTTTGACAAACTTTTTGACAAATAACTATTTTTAGTAAAAAAACCCTAAAATTTTATTATTTTATTATCTTAACTTCCATTAAAAAATAAAAAACTTACTTTATTTGATAAGTTTGTCAATTTTGTCAATCAAATCTTTGTCAAAAAATTATTTTCCATATAAAAATAAACTGTGATCTGTCATATCTCAGCACGAACATTATGAAGCAGTGTCTTGGCCTGTTCCTGCATTATTGGTGGTGTAATGATACATGAAATGTACCATTCTAGCTGCATTCAAACAGAAAATGATGATGGCAAATCATTTTGGGTTAGAATTTGTCCTCTGACCTTGGCAAATCACATGCACTCAACCAACCATGAAAGCATTCAGCAATCGCACCCACTGTTTCATATATTTAAATACTTCGTTTTTACATTTACTGCTACGTACTTTCACAAACTTTCTGCTACTTATTGAACCAAAAAAGTTGATGCCACATGCAAGATGAAATCCACCAAATAGAATAAATTGAGTATTACCGATCTTTTTAGGGTATCTATAGGTTTAATTCATGTCTTTTGTAGACCTTTGCGGAAAAATCATTGGTGATGTCGAAAAGAACACTCGGACAGACACATTTTCATGAAGTCTGGAAGCTGCTCTGTACCACTCAATTCCCATCTAAAACGGCAGAAATCAATTCGTTGTGAGAATATATATATAACTTGAATTATAAATCAAATAATTGTAAAATGCCAATTTTTGAAGCAGTAGAAGTTGAAGTTTGAGGGAAAAAATCTACATAGAAAAGAAAATTTTAAATTTGAGGCTCTTTAAAATTAGGACAATGATATTTTGACTACTAAATTTTGACAACTTTCTCTTACAACGTGATGTGTCATCTTCTAAGTGATTTTTGAATATTGAGAATGAGAAAAAAAAAACGACTTATTAGAAGTTAACACCTGAGACTGTAAAATAAAGTTGTCAAGATTTAGTGATAAAAAATCATTTTTCTATATAAAAGAACCTAATAATAGCATCTATAAATAAGGTAATTTGGTCTAATGTCCCATAAACATCGAAAATGTCATCAACAATATAGATTAGAGATATAAATTTAGTGAGCTCAATCCTTTGTTCTGAAAGGCATGGATTTGTGAAGCACGCCATGGCCACATATGTATCATTTAAGAGGTTGATAACAATGGAATTTCTCCTCTTCGTCATTTCAAGGGTTTTCCACCATCTGTTAACGTTAAAAAGTTACTGTTTACTGTCAGATCTATACAAGAAGTTTAGGGTTTAGGGTTTTCCACCATTTCATTAAGAAGATATAATACTAATGAGACATGAGTTCAACTACATAAGACATTGACATCATTTTCAACTCAAAATCTTAAAATGATTGATTTATAGATCTTTAGCTCATGCTCAAATTTCTCATTTTTACAGTATGAAACTATGACATATTTAGATTCCCAAACATTCATAAGTATTTAAACAGCCAACGAAAAGTCAACACGTTACTTCTAAAGGGATCGATAGCTACGAAACTTACAAACTTCAATGATTTCTTTTTGGTTCATCAACCTAACCAAGCAGGAATCGATTTCAGCAAGTTCCTCTAAGCAGATGATCCATTCATTATTGGTGTTGAACTCAATTGGAAAAATGTTTCCATCCCTGAATCTTGATAATCCATGATGAAGAGGACAGTGAAGAGTATTTGTAACTTATATTAGCTTCAGGATGTTCTTCATGTCTTGTAAACCATGCATGAATTGCAATTCTGCCTTGAATCGAAATAATTACCAATTTGGAAGAATGGATCGAGTATCAACCAAGTGAATGTAAACTTTGTCTTCTTATATGAAACTAATGAACATATATATATATATATATATATATATATATATATATATATATATATATATATATATATATATATATATATCTCAATTCCTAGGTTTTAACTTCAAAGTTAAGTCAAAGTATTTAAATTAGAGATATTAAAACAGACCAGGCTTGCTAGCCCGTCAAGAAAAGTGTGGGGGTTTGAATTTTCAATCCGTCAACTTGCTGTAATCCGGCCCGCCTAACCCGCCAGTTTAGCGGGCCTAAACGGCCAGCTCGCTCTAGACCGTCAACCCTTTTTTTATTTATTTTTTATGTTTAAAATTAAAAATAATTAAAAATTAATATTTTTTTATATTATATTATATATATATATATATATATAATAGATTTATAAACAAAAATTTTTAAAAAGTCAAGAAAAAATTATAAAAAAATACAAAAAGAGGCGGGCTAGCCTGCGGACCTGCCTGGTCCGGCCCGTTTTTGGCGAGCCACGGTGGGCCGAGCCAAAACAGGTCAGGCTGACCCGTTTTGTCACCCCTAATCTATAACAATATATAATGAGGATTCTTTCTTTTGTGTCCACATTTCAAAATACCAATTTTACCTTTTAAAATATAATTATTTATAAAAATTTTGAAAATTAACCGTTACTTTTTTTACAAACTTTTTTTTATAAAATCGTCTATCTCTACTTTTCTCTTTTTCTCTATTTATCAACAGTTATTCTCTCATCTTTTTTGATATATTTCACTTTATTTTTAATAAATATAATTTTATTTTATATATTAACTTAATAACATTACATTATCATTACTTATTAATATAATATCACGTATATTTAAAAAATGCGTATAAACTAGTTTAAACTAAAGAATGTTCTTTATTTGTTTGTAGATTTTTTTTCTTATGTATTACTTAACTTATTTCTTTTATTTTCCTATTAACAATTATATTTTTATGTAAAACAAGATGATTTTATCTTATTATTGAATATGATTACTATTTTTTTTCATTTCTATTAAAAATTTAATTAAATATGATAATTTAATATTTCTCTATTAAAAAAAGTTGTTATTTAATTATTTAAAAAAATGTTTTCAATATATATATACATATAAGTGTGTGTATGTATATATACTTTTATTTATTTTCATATACATTATTGGTATTTGATTATATATACGAGTTTATTTATTTTAATTTCAATATTTACATATTTTAATCACAAGTTAAAAATGAATAAAAACGTTTAAAAAAGGCAAAGGGATGATCAAGTAGACTCTAAACTCAAAGCTTAGCAATTGTGTCATCCAAGTAAAAGTAAATTAACATAACCCCTTACAGAAACAATTTAATGAATATAATTGGAGTAATAGATTAAAAGTGAGTAAAAAAAATGAGTTAAAATATAATTATTCGTTACTAAATATGCTTATAAACAGTAAATTCACTTGACATTTCTTCCCTCCAAAGATAGCAAAAATAACGTTTTAGTTTGTCAAAGTTGATGATATTATTGAAGACAGGGACTTCCGATTTGATTACTGATTAGTCTCACTACCATCATCATCTTTAGACGTTTCCATTCACATGAAATAGTTAATGTAAAACAAAAGAAAGGATCATTATTTTTGAAGAACCAATTAACAAATCATTAAAAAGAGAATTTGGGTAAGAAAATTAGGAGTTTCTGATTGCAATTATGGGATACCGAATTTACTGGCATGTACGCGTCGAGTATTTTTCCTTTTAGCATAAACTAGTTCATGTTCTCAACTTTTATCAGTATATACCTTTTTTTCCATTTCAGGATACATTTAATTGAAGGAATCTAAAACGTGTTCTTCGTGTTTGTTTCATTTCCTGTACATATATTAAAGGTGTTTTATTAGGGGCATTTCTGGACATTCATATGACTCAGCAGACAGTTATTATGGACCCTAGAATCGGTTCCAGATATTTATGACATGTAGGGTACCAACTATGAAAAACTCTCACAATTATTCAAGGAATTTCCGTGACCCATTCTACCCAAAATATTGAAACATTAATAAGAGGCTAAAACATTATCAGATGATTTAATAGCCCAAAACATAATTGAAGTCGTAAATTTTTAATAAGATTGATTGATGCATGTAATTTTTCCAAATTTCTCTATTATAATAATTTCGTGGAATAATTGAACTAGGATGATAATTTTTTGTCCAATTCGACTCCCAGGGACCTTATAATAACACTCACTACTCGTTACTTTCTTCATTCTCATAATGTTTTTTTGTTACGCTTACAGCAGTTGAGTACTATGTCCAGTTGTAGTGTTTCTGACACATTCAAAATAACAATGACTACTCTTTACTCCTTTTAAGATACTCAAATACTTTTCAAATTATATCTTTTGAATAGCTTTTGAAACCGTTTTTATATGAAATTTGTAGTTTTCTAAAAATTATATTTCATGTTAAATATTCTGTTATATTTTTAGACAATGACCTTTTAAATTAAATAAATTTAAAATAGAGTTGTACATTTTTATAATTAAAAATATTTTAAAATAGATAACTCCGAAAAATAGAAAAATTATATAAGATATTATAGTTTTTATATTTTTATTTTATTGGATAGTAGAAAAAATATAAAAGTTCATTATATGAAACCATACACGGACAAAAAAGGAGTAAGTAGGGTCTATTTACTTTTTGTATGATTGGTTTGAGAAGGAGGGGTACATGAATTTTTAGAATAAATTATCAGTTTTTCTTTTTAAGAGAATTAAAGATATTATTAATTATTAATTGAATTGATGTGATAAATTAAAAAAATATTTTAATATATATAAAATTAAGATTACAAAATTATCCTGTAAAAGGTAATAAAAAGTAATATTTAAATAAGCTATATTTATTTTACAAAATTTATCTTAAATACTGAAATTAAAAAAAATATGTATAATAAATAAATAATACAATATATTTTTGATAATGAATTATATTTATGCATTAAGAATGAATTTTACTTGTTGTAATCGATTATCAAATAGATATAATCGATTACATAAACTTAAGATTATAAAATATATATCAGTAGTCGATTACAACACATTATAATCGATTATAAAAGAACAAATCTCTCTACACGATTTTAAATCTAAAAACGTGTATCATCTACACAGTTTTTTCAATTAAACGTTTAACCATCCAAATTTAAGAAAAATATCATGACAATATAAATTTATTTATACAAAAATGTGTAGAACTACACGATTTACCTACTATTATAATTATTTTAAAATGTGCCTATCTTCTTAATAAAAGAATTAGATTTGTATATTGTGGGAAAAAACCCAAATCCACCTGTATGAACATCCTATGAAGATCCACGTGTATGAACACAAATCTCACCCCTAATAAACCATCATCATATCCCACTCAATAATTACTCACTCGCAAGTGAACACGAGTCGTAGAATAATATGTTGTAGACATTTTCTCAATTGAGGATTGTATGACACACAAATTTGTTTTCCCCTCCCAAATCATTGGGTCGACTTTTCTCTCCCAAACAAAGTAGTTTGAATTTTCTGTAGTTCATTTTATAAAAACATAATCATAACATCTTTTAAATATTAAAATTGCATTTTTATTTTTAAATATTAGAAAAATAAGGACCCAAAAATAATATACAAAAATTAACATCGAGCATGTGAGTATCTGCTTGTGAGAATTTGACATTTAGTAAATATTTTTTTACCTTAAATATTTTATTAATATTTTTTAGTTTTGACTCTCTTCCTTCCTGTCATATTCTCTCTCTGTATAACTAAAATAGTTTATAAGGTCATATGAGTCTTTCAGTTAGTTTTCTACATATAATTAAATTTACGTTGTTTACACACATTACCAGCAAATAAAAAATAGTTGATAAATGTCTGGCAGCTCTAAACTAAAATATATGAGATTAATTATCTACATTAAAATAGTAACTAACTAATTTTGATATTGTTTTCATATATTATGAATAATAAATTTATTTTACTAGTTTAATTAATTATTAATTTTTCACAAAACAATATTATTTAAATAAGGTAATTACATATATTTTTTATTTAATGTTCAAAATAAATTATATGTATTAATCATTTCATACTTAGATCTATATTTTTTTTCCATTAGTTACTCTTTAAACTTAATTTATTGTGAAAGTTGTTAATAGGACATTCGATCATTTTATATACAAGTCGATTTATTAATTGTTCTATCATTTAAAAAAATATGTAATTAAAGATTTCATGAATTGCTTATCACAAAATAATATGCATTTATTCATGGATCATAATTTCTTTTTTAATAAAAAAAAATGTACAATCTTGTTAGTGAATGATTTAACAAGGTTAAATAAAAAAAATTAAATGTTTTTATTTATACAAATGTGGAATGTTTTTTAGTGCCTATAAGATATTTAATTTAACTTTATTAGTATTTAAGTTTAAAATTAATTGTTATATATATATATATATATATATATATATATATATATATATATATATATATAAACTAATGTAAGGGCGAAGTGATTGCACAGTGAAAACCCATAAAGAGTGGGCTTATATTTGTTGCACCGAGTACAATTAAAAAGACCTATGGCTTCCTGCACCTCACAAAAATAGGAAAAGACTTACATTTTTTATCACCGGACCATATCACTGTTGTCACGGTTGCTACCTTTATCGCCTTTTTTAGAAGGAAAATTATACTATCATAATTAAATTTTTACAATTTTTTCTTATAATTTGAATTGTCTATTTTTAAATGATTTTTCATTTTTTTTATATTTCAAATTCACTTAAAGTATATCAATTTAGATTATAAGAAAAAATTATTAAAATTTAATTGTTATAATATTATTATCCTTTTCATAATCACCGCTTCCTTACAGAAAGAAGAAGGGAAAAATACTAAATAGGTAGAAGAATTAAGAAAATGCGAAACAAAAACTAGTTCTGAAAACCTTTTCTGGAACTCATTTCATGTAGCTGAAAGTCTATTTCAAAACATATTTTACGTAAGAGTATTTCGAAAAACTCATTATATACGTTCAAAATTGTTTATTCAGCAAATTCTTTTATGGAAAACCTGTTCTAAAATTCCAGAAATTTTATTGCGAGAATTTTGTTCTAGAAAATTTGTTTAAAAAATTTTATTTAATAAATTCTGAAAAACTTGTTCCAGAAAAACACGTGATAAGAAAATCACTTTTACTTGAAAATGTGGGCGTACACAAAGAAATTATGAGGCTGCAGGAAGTAAAAGCTTTAAAGAGAATTACTCTTCGGCCCAAATAAAAAAACAAGTAAGTGGGTAAATTAATCTAATTTAATTGTCTTAAATTTGAGATCCCATGAATAAAAAAAAAACTCAGGAAATACTTTATCACCTAATATTTTTTTTTCCTTTTAAGGTTTGCAAAGAAATTACACTATTATTTATCTGTAAATTATTTACTAGCCCTACCATTTTAATATATCTATGTAAAAGCTACCTAATTCCATAATTGGAAGGGTTAAAGTGTCACTCTGGCCTAAATGTCTGTCTCACCAAACAAATCCTTGATCCGACCAACCCAGTTTTTCGTGGTTGCATTGCATGACATCTCAAATCCTATACTCTATATGCATTAGTTATTTACAGAAAAAAAAAATCTATTTTTAATTTATTTTTTCAATCAAACAAATTCTTACTCTATATTTCATATTTTTTCTTATTTAAAAAAATCTTATTTACCTTCTCCTTCTCTTCGTTTTCTCTTAATGAAAGTATAAGAAACATCTTATATTTTTAATAAGTACATGTATGTAGAACAGTACGTAGAAGTCTCTGGATTGGTTATAGAGATCACATTATAAACCTTTCAGAACACGCAAAAGAAATAATCTAAGGTAGATTTTGTTGCAACTTGCACTTTACAAGCTGTTAGTATTATTAGTATTTGTTCTAAAGCGAATTCCAAGGATTGCTGCATGGAGAAATGACTAATTAGCACAAAAATTTGTTGTTAAGTTAAAATGTAGCAAACAAGTGATGATGCTGAAGTGACAGTAGGAGTATTGTAGTTAGGTTGACACCACAATCATTCCTCGTAGCTGCACAAAGCAAACAACTGACATATTTTCTTGTATAAAAAATCATAGGTGAAATCTGTTACATAGAATATCATATCTGTACATGATTTGCATAACTTTACTCCTTCAGTATTTGAAGACTACTACATACATACACAGAGATGAACACAAAATTCAGGGTCAAATGTGAAACAAAACATCATGAACAGAGTTTTGGCAGGTACATAGCATTGCTCATAATATGAGTCCCTGACCTCTTTAGTTGGGTCCCATTCTGAATTCCTTCTGAATCTCCTCTGAGCTCTTCGCCATCATAGCTTCTGTTTTCAACATCCTCTCTCACCTCTATGTTCTTGAAGCTTTTACGAAATACGGATTCAAAAAAGTTTTTCAAGTGATCATTTTCCTGGAGCAAGGTTTTCATTCGGCCTTGTTTAGTAACGTAAGCTCTGGGTTTTGCCTCTGAAGGAAACACCAAGTTTCGAGTAAGATTTCTCAAAAGTTCTGCTGACAGCTTCTCGTGGTTCAGTGTACGACAGATACTTATCTTCTCTTTCTCACTTAATCCTGCATGGACCTATGAATCTATATCAATGAATGAAACACACTACTACACATTGATAAAAAAAAAGAAAAAAAATAGTTGCAGCAATGATCAATTAGAAGATGCAAGCTTTCTAAAGTGAAAAGTTGCATTCAACTATCATGTCTTGCAATCATAGAACAATGCAAAGTGGTAGTTTACCTTGAGATACATGTCCATGGCTAGGTATAATTGATCATGAGATTCCCTTGCAGTATCTGGGAGCATGGTAATCAATGCTTCGAACTCACAAGGTTTGAGATGGGGATCTGGAGCAACTTCCACAAGGAACAAATCCATCATTTTCGCAACTCTCTTCAGTCGATTTGAATTTACCTCAGAACTGTGTCCGAAGAAAAATATGCGTACGAGTCTAAGGACAAAACCAACATCATATGCTTGACCCCTCCCACGTGGAGATGGAAGAAGTAGATAATCAATTGTTGTTTGATCCAGAAGAGGACCTATAAGACTTTCTATCTTGTCTATGAATCCTGTGCTCATTTTCAAACCTACAGCCATTCGATTTAGATTGAACAAATCCTTGCAAGAAATTGAGCTCAAATCTAGCAGCAAAAGAAGATTGATAACAACCTCTGTAGTCTCAATCTTCTCATCCTGTACAGCACCAAGACAAGTTGAGTTGTGATAGTAGAACAGGAATCTAGAGACCACACCATGATCAAAATCATAAGATAGCATTGTCCTTGTGACCTTGTCCAACAAATCAATCTTCAAGAACAGAAGATGTTCAAACCACCATGTGACCCCAGAGCAGTTATTTCTCAGGCTGTTATTGCTGCTTGTATCACAAGAAAACTGAAAGCTGGATCTGTTGGAGGAACATGTATTAGGACTTGTAATGCCTGGTGATGCTAGCCTCTCTATCAAATGATCCATTATTCTGTCCAGAATAGCCAAATAACCTCTGAAAGACAATAAGTCTTGACACTGTTTCAATGCTTCAACGAGCTCAGTCCAAGTCCAGAAACGAATTCCTTCGAGAAACTTTTCAATGTGGGGTTTCAAGTTGGGTGTTTCAGGACCATCATCACATTCCATCTCCATGAAATGAGCAGCAGAACACAGCAGGGACATGTTTGATGGAGATGGAGTTGCCTCCATACTGCTGTAGTGTGTAGCAAAGTCGTGCTATGAGCTAAAAAGCATGTGTACCCATGGAAAGTCGCAAAATAGAACTTTCACTCCCACATTTATGACCAAGAGTAACCAAAAAAGTTGCTAAATTCACGGCAGAAAGGTGAAAGAATATTCTGCAAAGTAGAAGCAGAAGTATTGAACACTATTTGATTTCTTTACCAAAGAAAGTAAAATAGTGTGCAGTGTATGAAAGTCACAAAATAAGGCATACAATTTTCAGGAAAACAAACACAATAAGCTTTTTCAGAGAACATGTGTATGTTCTGTGCTATATTAGATTAGAAAAATGATTCTTTGTGTGACAAATTGACAATGATAATTTTTCTTTATTTTTCTCTTGGTGTGACATTCTGTGACTCGTAATAGGAAAGAGCAAATATACCCACAGAAGAATACATAAAAAAGGGTGAAACAGAAGATATTTTAAGAAAATATATGATGGGTGTCATGTTTGTAAGAAGGGAAAGACATAGGTGATGATGCAGTTCGTGCAGAGCATGATGACAGAAAGGGTGAAGCTAGCAGGTCCACATGTCTGCCACACTTTAAGGTGTAATTAAATGTTAAGTGTTTATTTCTCATGCTGTTGGGATTAAAGACCATGCGCATGCTACTTAGTCACCAACCCTTCCACTCAAAATTACTTCAAAATATAGAATAAAATATAGAGTTTTTTCACCTTGTTCATCATCATGAAAGTTTTATCTCCATTGTGGTATTCACTTCAAGATCACAGCCACTGCAAGCTCCCATTAATGAGTGTGCATGCCAAAGATTCATTTGAGGATTATGAAGTTTGGGTGGCATGGCATGTCTGTAATGTAAATGACAAAAGACCAATCCGAACAGGGAACTTCATGGGAACAAAAGAATCATTAGTAAAAAAAAAAAAAACAGAGACCGATTATGTGAATAGAAAATGCTAAAAGGTTGTTTTTTTCTGATCATAGTCAACAAAGGAAGCGAGCATGTTGGTGTTTTTTGAAAAAGTAAAAATAAAGGGAAATATTGGTAACATTAGAGAAAAAAAAAGTTGATGACACTGGACGAAAATAATAAAAGTCAACGCAATAAATAGTGTAAAGGTTTGATTAATTCATTTATAAATAATAGTATAATAGCAAAGGAGAGATTTTACTACATTAAAATTGAATCTGCTAGCACCACTTTTCATACCAAAGAATCTAGTTTAGCGATTTGGGTGTAATAAGTTATTATAAACTTTTTTTGTTATCTAATTTCAGTATGTATGAATGGTTAAACAAAAGACTTTTAACAAGTTGTGTTTGGCCACCGAATAAAAAATGGAGACATGTTTGGAAGAAACACAGAACACAGAAACAAAGAAGATATAATGGTAATTAAAGTGAGCCAGAATTCAAATTGAAGAATGTGTCGTTAACGTGGCACTTTCCTTTTTCCGTTACTCATGCCACCAATTTTTAGGGTTGTAACTTCCTTTGACCAAAATGGATCCCACTCTTGAGGTTCAACAATGGCAAAATCAACGCAATTCACAGATCTATTGACTTGGTTCACTGTTTTGGAAAAATAAAATTATAACTTAACTGTCAATTTTCTAGTTACTTTTTTTTTTTTTTAATTTCATCACAAATAATAATAATAATAACATAACTTGTGCCTTAAATTACTTGATTTCGATGTCTATGGGGTATCATCATTTTCAACACCATTATTAGTACTAGGACGTGAATACCAACTCACGCCATTGATATGGATTATCTTACTATTAATTTTTTCTTTGTTCTCAATCAATCCATGCATGATTTGGCATACCATAACAAATACAAGGAGTAGTACTCTGGATCTTGCTTTAAAATATGAATTGAAAGACGAATTTATTCTATTTTATGACATGTTAGGTCATCTTCAATCTATTGATCATTTCAAATTCTCAAATGGATCTTATATTATACACATCACTTGTTTTTACTGATTAATAAGAACTACAAAGAAAGCAACGAACTCAATCAGCACACGGGTAATCATGTGTATGCCTCATGTTTCTAGGATCAGAATAATGGTCCTCACTTTATGTTCATCAAATTAAAAAGAAAAAAAAAATCTTTTTTCTTTTACTAACTTTCTTTGTGTTGAGATATTAATATTTTTTTTTATTGGAAGAATATATGAAGAGCGAAGACCGAAGTAGACAAAAAGTTATTTAGTTTGAGAATAAAAATGGCTTGTGAAGTATCCCTCTACCTTCCAAGAGTGTTGTTTGTCTAATGATGTACAGACAAATATATAGTAAGAAATTATGTGAAACGCGTCGTTTCTATTTAAAAATAAATAAAAGGGAAATGATGTTGGCTTACGAATCTTAGGCCCCCTCCCCAAAGCATTAAAAAATAACACATCAGAAAATTTTATCAATTTTATCTCAATATACCAAAACTTAGATATCAGAAATACCATGTGATGCCTTTGATAACGTCAATGGGCTTACTTTATTATGAAATTACTCAAGTTCTTCAGATTTTAGATTATGTTTAGATTAAAGTTGAAAAACCATTTTAAAAATTGGAATGTTCAAAATAAAATAGAAAAAGAAAATGATGTTTTGAATACAACAAGAAATATGTTTGAGTGTGGGAATAGAATGGAATAATTGAATCTTAGAAAAGAGATGATAGTTAATATCCCTTTATAATACTTTTCTAATAAAGTACCAAAAATTAAGAACCGCTCTACACAGTAACACAGTACAATATATAACAATTCGTAATGTTATTTTTTTATTTATCTATTTTATTCTCGAGCTTCTTTTTTCTCTGTATTTTTTTTTTTTTGTGGTTTAAAGCAAAAAGGTTATACAGATAATTCAGTCTAGTAAATATGGCGGAATTTGATTTTTTTTTTTGTTAGAACAGAAGAGCGTGGGCATTAATGATGATGATGGGAGTGTTTAATTTGATTAATAGGTGGCTAAATTATTCTCACTCATTTCCACAACAACATCACTTTCCTCTTAATCACACCGGCCACCACTCTTGTCGGCCTACACCCCATAAATCATAACAGGCCCTAGTTTTTACCCTTTTTTTATATTTTTTATTTTTACCATAAATAGATTTCAATTGCAACTAAAGAAAAATCATTTTTTGAATAGACACATGGAACAAAGTTTCCGTCACAATATCTTAACAGTATGTAATGTGTTACTTTGATTGGATGCACCTCACCAGTGTAGTTCTTAACTTCCCCTCCAGTTTTATATTCAGTGGGGATTCATTCCCACCATATTTCTTTCCTTCACTATACCACCTTATAAAATAACATTTTATTAAAAAAAATATATTTTATTAAAAATGTAATTATATAATATATGTATTTAATGAATACTGATGTCAAGATATATTTTTTCATTCAGCCTCAAGATTCAAAATCACGTATAAACTGTTCCAAATTTTTATTTTAGCTTTAATGCTAGTCTTTGGAAATACTAATGTATTGTGCATAATTTTCTGATACAACAATCTTGTGTCGATAACTGAAATTTCAATATTTCACCATTATTTTAAGAAAATAAAAGAAACTTTATAACTAAATTTTAATTTGTTTGATACATCAACTGAAAATTAGCACATCTAGATTTCTTTCGGTAAAAAAACTAGTTTCGTAAAACTAAAAACATGTACTCTGTAACTGTTAGTTTGTTTACTCAGAACCCCTTGTTCGATTCGAAAAACTAAATTTTTGTTAAACATTAATATCTTAAAATCATTCCGCAAATTGAGCCAAACAAAACTAATTAATTATTGAAACATATTCAGCAGTTGTTCAAACCCACCCCCCTTTTTCTTATAATGTTAATAATAATAATAATATTCTGAACCTTTACCTTTTTGGCAATAGGTTAAAAAAAATGCAGTTTCTGCGGTAATGATAAACACATATGATATGACTAACAAAATTTAATATGAATTCAGTCAAATATAACAAATATGAGGGTTCGAGCCGGCCATAATTCACGCATACGCAGTTTCAAACTTCATTTACCAACTACGATGCCCTAAAGTTTAGGTCAATAAAGCAATTACTAAAATCAACATATAACATATCTAAGAAATTGCTTTCTACATGTATTCTACATTTTGACTCACAAATACCAAGATAAATAGTATGTATACATATCAACCACACTAATACTGCAGCCGGAGACCGTAATTGGATTTCATGTCACCTATACTCGGGAAAAAGTCAAGAAAAAAAAATATTCCATTATAATTATATTTTGAAATATCAAAGAATTTTCAGTTTACCCTTGGCCACAGAATCCTTAACAAGTTCCATATGGCAAGAAGCTTTCTGAGCTCCAGTCAAACCAGAACAGGTGCCGCTGGCCCCCAAAGTAACAGCAAAGTAAAGATAAACAGTACAGAGAAGAGTTAGCAGAACAAGAGCAGATAAGAGGAAGCGATGCCTCTGCACAAGTGTGGACCAACTACCCAGTTCATCCTTTGTAAACTGCCTCCTGAAAGAGGGAGACTTCAGTCGAGGAGAAGACAGTATGGAGTCAAGAACCATGGCTTCAATATCAACCTTTCCAAATCCCTGAAGCTGCACGTCATGCAAAAACACCAGTAAAATTGTTACTCCATGTAAGTGCAATGTAATATAAGGCTTAAAAAATGACATCAGTATAGCAATCCAGTGCGTTTTTTTTTCCCTGTTCTACACAATCACGCATACATGCTAACATATTTTTTGGCTTCTAGAAAATATTCGATGGGTTTTTGATGTAAATTAACAGCTAAACGTGACTAGAAGAGAAAACTTCCTGAAATCATGGTCAAATATCAGTTCAGAGTCTTCCGTGAAACAAAATTTAGACCCTCACGGCTAATAATCCTTCAAAAGGAAAACGTGTCATAAAACAGCACCCTCGCCAAATCAAGCCACGACCGCAAATTCAAAGATCCAAAAGGAAAAGCTACCTAGGTTTTAAATAACAATCCGCAAGCATGGCTTTGGCTACGGCATCTAAGGTTCTTGTACTATCTGCAAGAGCATCGCTAATTGCGGCCACATTTATCGCCAATTTTTAACAATATCCAAGATCGCAACAAACAGTGACTGTACTCGCCATTTAAAACCCTAAACACTGATAACCTCACAAACAAGGGCACGTTCATGATTTCGCTCTGACTACAGATGAAACGAAAAGAGAATAACAACCGTCGACAAAAACAGCAAAACTCCGAGAGCAGAACAAAACAAGATGAGCCCCTTTACTCCTATTTCAGCATGCAACCCCACTTAACAACTAAAAGAAACGTAGATCTTTCTTCTTTCCCAATTCTGACAACACAAAACTACTACACAAATATCTACAAGAGTGACATCTACTCAGCAGCAAGGAAATCAGAGAGTATAATTGTCAATTTCAAGAAGGTATCATTGATAGGGTTGCATGATAGTTAAGTCAGTCCGAAATCGATCGAATCGTAAGAAAACCGAAGCAGATTCAAAAGAAAGAGTGACACGACAGCAATACGGCGAGGGAGGTGGTGAATCTGAATGGGTTAAGTTTCAATCAACAACAGTAGCAACCAATAGACAGTTCAGTGGAATCGAGAAGTAACAAGAATTAATGATAGTACGCAATCAAAGGAATAAATTGATGTAGCGAAAGATGAAAGAAAACTCAGATCTAACGATATAGTAAAAGAAAAAGACAGAGCAATACATACCTTTCCCCTTCAGCTTAGAAGAGGTGCCTTGGATTTGAGAGAAGAGAGGAGATGAGATAAGACAGTTGCCGCAGAATTTGCAAAATAATGTGTGAATCGCACGCCATTTCCTCTTCTTATATATACAACTCCAGAACAACTATAAAGGTGCCTAAAATACGCGTATACAACTCACACTCTTCTTATCCTACTAATCTCTATTTTCTTTTCCAATAATTCTAATTAGTCCTTTGGATTTTCAAAAAGTCACACAAACATAGGTTTTTTACTTTTTATTTGTTAGGTTGAAATTAGCAGGTCCAGTTGCCGATTTTTTTGTTGAAAGACATTGATACATGTATTGATTTGGGAACACTTTTTGGGCACCGCCCATTCAAGTCTAACAACTACTCTCTTGTCATGGTCAACAAAACAAAGATACCGGGAGCTCCGTCTCATTAATTGAATCGATGGGCTTCACTACCTAACACTCCTTGAGCCCACTTACTCACCCCTCTAGCCCAATTTCATCCGTATACTGCCTCTAATTCAACTCTCAATGTGGGCCTTTCAATAACAATCACCTCTTAATGGACCCAAAAAAAACCTATAAACCATTTTCGGTAACAGATAACACCGACCACCTCGTATGTGAAGGGACCCGTTGGTACAGAATTTGGCACCCGTGCTTTGCGGGGATGTTTTCATGAAAAATAAGAGAGATGAAAAAGAAGAAAATTAATATAATTGAAAATAGCTTTTAAGTAGGTTAAAATATTAATTGCTGAGGAAAGCTTTTACTATCGAAGATTATGATGAGTCGAGATTCAAAGTATAATAAAATTTGATAGGAACGGGTTCAAGATTTAATACTAAATTTTCAAAATAAATATTTATGAAAAATTAAAGGTTTTTATGGAACGTGAAATGATGGACAATAAATTTTTTAATATGTTCAGAATTTTGTCCGTTTTTAGTATATAAAGGTCAAAGTATGGATAACTTCTGTGAAGATAATATAGATTTTTTCATAATAGATTTTTTTTTACTATATTTGCCACGTAATTTTATCATGGTGTGATGTATTTTTCGTACTTTTTTTTTCTTTTTAATAAAATCTTCGTACAATATTTAATATGAGTTTATTTTGAGAAAAAAAATAAAAAAATAAATTTAAATTGGGTAGTAAATAAGTGAGAAATAAGGTAATTTTGTTTATATTTTTTAGTAGTTTACTATTGTTATTATAAAATAATTATTTTAAAATATTTTCAATATAATTTATTATAGTGAAAAAAGATTCAAAGTGGGTTATTTTTCAGTAAAGCCTTTTAATTGATCATGTTTTATTAATACCTATTATTTTTAAATCAATTCATCTCATATTATATATATAATTAAAATAGTAAATGAAGTCATGAGAACTAAACCTACACCCTAAAATTATACGAGTTTTTTTAATTAAATTTTCTGTAAAAAATAATATTTTACGTTATAATAATATGAATTTATGATTAATGAAATTAATTACATTTAAATACTATTACTCTTTTTCTATATTTATGTTGATTTATATACAAAAGGAGGAAATAAATAAGAAAGGTCTACCTAAAATAAGTTTGAAGAATGACTTAGAAGAATCACTACTGAAACAGGTGAAGGTTGTTGGTGTTAAAAGCTACCTATCCTTAAGCTTGGCCCAACCCTTCTAAACTTTGCTGTTTGCTGTTTGTAGATTACCACAAAGCAAGGTAGAAGGGCTCTGGGATTTAGCACGTACAGTTCCTCAACATCTGAATGCCCATTTATTTTTTCTGCCAACGAATCAAACTCTGAATCAGCCCTTTCTTCAATCCCTTCAAGAGGGCTACAAATTCTCCCAGCTATTACTCTGCACACTATGATGGATTTTCTCGAAAATGGTCTCTCATGGGATGTCATAATGGAAATGGATTCAAAGGCTTTCCCACTTGTGGAAGTTGTGTAAACCCCCAATGCACCTTTGAATTCCTTGTTGCTCGAGAACCCGTGTCTCAGAATTTGACATATACCACAATAGTCTAAAGTGCACAGCCTGTAACAGCTGTTTATGCCCAGAGAGCATGCAATGGTTGTGCCGTGGAACCTTAAAAGTTCGTTTCCATCAGCCACACAACGAGGGTGTTTCTTCTTTTGTTTCTCGGCCTTTTCCTTCACCTTTTCTCTGTACTCCTCAAAGCAAGCAAAGGTTTTTGGTATATTCACAACCTTTAAGATGCAGTCAATCTCACCCAACATGCTTTCGGAGTAAACCGAGTTTGTTCCGCATATTGTTTCTATGATCTGTCTCGACGAATCTTCCTCAAGCTCAATCACTGCAAAAACAGAGTACATGTTGATGAACTATGTATGTTTTAAGACTAAATTCATTGATCATTTTATTCAGCAAAGAAATGGCAAAAGAGTTTATGGCAACTAACTGAACCATAACATGAATAAAACAAAAACAAAAACACAAGATTTAGAAAGAAGCAGCTCCGTAAATTCTTGACCCTTCAATTCAATTTAGGAAATATTAGTCTGTTATTACCTGAATGATTGGAGACATTGTGTGCTTCTACAGCAACAGGGTTTTTTAATTTCTCGCCACATTTATCACATGTCAATGATGAAAAAACATCAGAATCCATCTGAACCAACGTTCTTGTGTTCGAGGGCACATTTGCTTCATTGTGATCTAGAGGATATGCTATCCTTGAAGATGTCTCTGACCTTCGTGTTCTGCGAGAAGCTTTATTGCTGCTATTGCTTTGAGGACAAGGAAAACGTCGACTAGTTTCATGGTTTGAGCTATCAAGAGTAATTTCGTCGATTATGGGACCAGTGATCTCAATGTCCCCTTTGAAACTTAGGGGATTTTTGGAGTGCCTCTTGCTTCCTTGGATGAAATCTTTGGTATTTGAATTCTCAAGATTGCCCAACTTTGTTCTCTGGTTACCTTTTTGCTGCCTAATAGTCTTTGGATCATGAACATGATTCGGGTGTGGTTTGCACTGAAGGGTCTTCTTGAGAGAAAGCCAAGCCTCAAACATTCTCTCTCTTTTTTCGTTATGCTCTTAAAGGATCAACATTCAAAAGGCTTTTGGAGAAGAAATGTGTAGAATATTTCCACGTACCAATAACCTCCAATTCCAAAAGAAAGAAAACAATCAAGGAATCTTGTCCCTCAACTACACAGTTCCTTCATATGCAAGCTGTTTTTTCCTTTTCAGTAGAACGTTAAAATATTCCATGTGCAACACAATACGCATTATAACGATTTCAGTAATTGAATTGCCATAAACATGGTAGTTTGATTTTGAAGCCTTATAATAACTTCAGAATCTCCATTTATTATTCATGATTCAAGCAATCTCCAACAAATTTATATCATTTAAGGTTATCTGATCTTTGAACAATCAACGGACGAGGAAGCACTAACAGGGATCACAACCATCCAATCATTTTTTATTTCAAATAAAATATTGCTCTGTGGAATTGAATTTATCAACAAGGAAATATATATATAAGGAGGTGACAACGTCATATAATAAGATAAACAACTTTAAAAGGTGCTTTCAGAACTCTTAAGAAATTTATCAACAGTTTTATCTCAAAAGTCAGTAATGTGTACATGAGCTTCACGCAAACAGTTTGAATTCTTGGGACCATTTCCTTCTTTAATTAATTATTTGTGTCACAATGATTAGGACTGATTAATTTATTCTTTCAATAATTATAAACTTGTAGACCAACCACAGGAGCTCTTGGAGATGTCCATATTGTAGATTGTCTTTGGTTTCATCAGTATTCAGTGATTTCTAGCTGTGAAAACCCAAGGTAGTACGATTTGTAATATTGTTAATATATAATAACTATAATCACTCCAAGGGCCGTTGCTCATCCTCGTGCAAGGTTTTTGAATTTCAAAATCCGATAAAAACCGGTTTGAAAGGTGAGGTTTGCAACCACACATATATACTTTAAATTAGGTATGTTGAGATTTGCATACTCTAAATATAGAGCGTACTCTAATATGTTAAAGGTGGGATTTAAGTCTAACTCAAACCCCACTAACCAGCTTGTCATAATAGGTTTTGCCTTTACATATATACTCTAAACTTGTTTTGTATGTGGGACTTCAACATAAAGTTTAAATGCATTTATATTAATTACCTTTTACCAAAACTATTGCCAAAGAATAAGTTATCGTAAGGAAGGAAATAGTTTTGAAGTAAAAGTAAAGAGATTGGTTTGGAATACTTGTTGGCTGCTTTCCTTGCCCCCAATGGAACGAATCATAGAAAGGAAAAGACAATTAAACGAAGAATAAAGTAAATTGTAATGAAAAATTTGCAGCTTTAATTCATTTCACGAATCACGATCACACTTAATATTACATAGTTCTTTTGCAGACATGTATCATTCACTAATGACAGTTACGTTAAAATCAGGTAAACTCCCAACATATAACGAATGTCCTCTAAGTGTTTAATGCAATTACATATTTACAACGTCAACTTAAAACTAGCGGTTAAACTTGTACAATTTTATATATGATCTCATATATGTCTATATATATATATATATATATATATATAGTGTAGTGCAATAAAACATGCATAGCCCTACTTCATCTTCTTCTTCTCTAGAGCTTCTACTGTATTAGAATCATGACCAAAAACTATGGCTTCCTTATCTGCATACTTGTGATGGTGTTGGATGTTGTTGCTGGCATACTTGGAATTGAGGCAGAAATAGCTCAAAACAAGGTACTCTAACTAGAAAGACCCTTCTGCTTCATAAAAGTTGAGAAAAACTGAAGGGTTTAACACGATTCTCTGATCCTTTTGGGATGAATTAACAGGAGAAGCACATGAAGGTGTGGATATTTGAGTGTAGGTACCCAAGCTATCATGCTTTCAAGCTAGGTTTGGCAGCTGCCACTCTCTTGACACTTGCCCATGTCATTGCTCACTTGCTTGGTGGCTGCATTTGTGTTTGGTCCAGAGAACAGTATCGATCAGCTTCAGCAAACAGACAATTAGCAGTGGCTTTTCTCATTTTCTCTTGGTAAACTCACTCTTTCACGCATCCTTCTTAATTTGTTTTTTTCTTTTACAGTTTCTCACTATTAACTTTTGCAGGATTGTGGTAGCTGTTGGGATGTCGATGCTGATCATAGGCACATTAGCAAACTCAAGATCACGAAAATCTTGTGCCATGTTCAGCCATCGGTTTCTAACCATAGGAGGCATTATGTGTTTCATCCATGGATTGTTCACTGTTCCCTATTACGTTTCTGCCACGGCCACCAGAAAGGAGGAAGAAAAGATGAAAGAAAACGCCACCCAAAGCGTGAGACGCACTTGATCATCTTTTGTTACCAAAACCAGAAGCGATTACACCTAGTGTTTTACAAAGTGTACATTTTTTCTGTGTGTCCTTTTGTGTTTCAATGCTTACACAAATTGCTTGATTTTCAACGGATGCATATATAAACAATTGTATGATTAACTGCAAATGCACAACAAAGTGTAGGAACTGCATAATTTGAGAGTGAGAGAGAAGTAATTTCTCTGATTTTACCTAAACTCTACAACTTAAGATACAGTACCTAATAAAACAGCATATCTTTTTTTCCATGCTAAAGTAAAAGCGACATTTACGAGCGAAATCATAAAATCAGATTTATTTATAAGAGTAAAACAGGGATGGATAAAAAAAATCTACTGCGTGTCTGTTCGGCTTCGAAATTGATTATGGGAAGGTACCACTTTTTAAATATATTAAATGCTTTAACATTCGTCTATAAATAAAATCATGTTTTATCACATCACAGTATTTCATCTTAGATAAAGATATACAGAACTTTTCTAAATGTATTCTTTTATGTTCAAAGAAAATGTGTTGATTTATACTTTTAATAACTCTAATTTTTATAGTGATAATAATAATAATAACATGATAGCAACAATTGTGTCTCAGAAAAAAGTTCATAATTGATTTTCAACTTATTACAAACAAATATTATACAAAACTTATTATTCCTCCATAGCAAGTATTCTTTATTAGGGTTTACCAAACCTTCTCGATGACTCAGGGGAGGCATGCCCCATTTTTCTTTTTAAATTTTATATATTAAAAAGTTTTAGAGTTTTTTAAAAAATTTAAATTATATACAACATATATTAAAAATTGATATAAATTAAATTATGTATATTTTTGTTTATTTTATAAAGCATAACGTTCATAGATAATAAAATATAAAATTAAATATATTAAAGAATAAAAATATTTACTAACATATTTTTTTTTATTTTTTCATTGTTTTTTAACTTTTTTATCTATTGTACTCATATTTCACTTTTAATCTTTTTTGGTTTTTGAACAAAAAAATTAGACACAAACTCACTATTTTTGTTCTCATTTCTCATGTTTTATTCTATTCTTGAAAAATATATCTTTCTTTTGTCTTATTTAATTGTGAAATATTAGTTTAATAATTAGTATTTTTTTATTTCATGAGTCTTTACATATTTATTTTTTATGAATATAGAAAAAATATAATATATTTCATGTGTTTTTTCACAACTAATTTTTAATTGTGCTGTGATTACTAGAGTTTTCTTTGTAATTATTTCTCTAAATTTTTATTAGATTATGATCAAATTTTTTTTTCAAAATATAGGTATGTTGATGGTGAATAAAAGAATGATTTTTTTTTTAAGTAATAAAAAGGAAGTTTCATATGAAAATAAAAACAAACATATTCAACTTTCTTACATCTTTGAAAACATGATACTAAAGATCCAATTGGAAAAGTTAGAGGTGAGAAGTTTGATAAATTGTTTAGAACATGATACAAAAAACATTCTCACATATGAGAATATCCGATGAATGAAAAATATCAAATTAGAAAAAATTATTTAAAATAAAACATATATCAAATACAACTTAAAAATTATAAATATTAAGTTTATTATTTGAACCCTTAAAATCATAGGTCAAGATCCTTCGGTGCTAAAGTCTATGTTTGTTTCCAATATGGAAATTTCATAAGTAAAGAAAATGCAATAATATTTCAAAATCCAATGCAATAAATTGCAACCAAAAAAAAAAAATAGACCTCCATCTTTGGTTGTTCCTTGTGAAAAAAAAGCACATAAAGTTATTTTTTCTAATAGATTGAGATACACTAAGTAGTCCACTACTTATGTTCTATCCCTTGTTCTTCGCAGCTCATAGACTTCTTGGTATTACCTGGAGGCAAATACCTACAAAAAATATTATAATACTCAAGTTAGTGTTTACTTCGGACAGTTTCGGACAATAGCTTAATAGGATATATTGTAGAAAAACTCACCTTTTGTCACTACTATTACTTGTGTTCATAGGTCGGTCCGAGTATATTTTAATCATGTTTTAGCACTAATTATCTCATGATGATTGTTTTTCCATAATTATTCAATTAGAAAAATATTCTTATTTATAAATAGGATGACAAAGATGAGACTAGTATGATTTGATTATGTCATCCTCATATTTTCAATTAAAATCCATATTCATTTTTGTCTTGTCATCATATTTAATGGGTGTGAAACTTTTGTGTTGCATCCCCATTTTCATCATAAATCAGTAGTCCATGTTTGTAATTGTCTATTAATCTTTTTAGAAAAACAAAAATAATAAATGTCTTTAGTTTCAAATATCAATATAAAAATTAATTATATAAATACCAAATTATCAAAAGAATTATAAAAAAAATTATTAGTATATTAAATATGTTTTGAAAGTTTAAAATAGAAACATAGAAAAAGACAAACTTATACGAAAAACCGGAGAAATGTCTACGTATTTTTTCTTAAATGAAGGCAATAAGGTGAGAGGGACTAATAAATAGTAACCGAAGGAGGAATAAATTTTGTCTCCTTACCCCAAGTTTTTTTGCATACATATTAACTAATAAATCACACTGACATTTTTCAAATTAAACAAAGATTTCTGTCTTTCTTTTTAATTCTACACAAATTTCTTCTTTATTTTTAAATATATATTATATTGGTATTCGTTTAGAGAAAAGGAGACATGACGGCCTTTATTTATACATTTTGAAAGATAAATGAAAAAAAAAATGGAAACTAAATTATAAATAGTTTGTGGTATATTATTAAAAAAAGAAACAAAATATAAGATGTGAAAAGGTATAATTTTTCAGAGAACAAAATAAATGACGATGAATATAAGGAAGTAAAGAAATAGAAAACTAAAAACTAAATAGATAAGTGTATTTATTTGCAGGTAAGATTAATGAATAAATAATTTTTAAAAAAATATCTTCTCCTGGTCAAACTCAATAAATCTTCAAAAATTGGTTTGGAAGGTAAGGTTTACAACCACACATATATATTTTAATTTAAGTATGTTGATGTTTGCATACTCTAAATATAGAAACTCTAATATGTTAAAGAGTGGGATTTAAGCTTAACTCAAGTCTCACAAACCAGATTATCATAATAGGTTTTACTTTTACATATATACTCTAAATTTGTCTTGTATTTAATCAACGTGGAACTTCCAACATAAAGTTTAAATGTATTTATATTAATTACCTTCTACCAAAACTATTGCCAAACAATAAGTCATAGTAAGGAAGGAAATAGTTTTGAAGTAAAAGTAGAGAGATTGGTTTGGAATACTTGTTGGCCGCTTTCCTTGCCCCCAATGGAACGAACCATAGAAAGGGAAAGACAATTAAACGAAGAATAAAGTAAATTGTAACGAAAAATTTGCAGCTTTAATTCATCTCACGAATCACGATCACACTTAATACTACTGTTCCCTATTACGTTTCTGCCACGGCCACCAGAAATGAGAAGAAAAAATGAAAGAAAACGCCACCGAAAGCGTAAGACGCACTTGATCTTCTTTTGTTACCAAAACCAGAAGCGATTACAACTAGTATTTTATCAAATGTACAATTTATTTTATTTCATTTTTTTGCGTCCTTTTGTGTTTCACTGATTACACAAATTGCTTGATTTTCAATGGGTGCATAATCAATTGTATGATCAATAGTATATCACTGAAAATGCACAACAAAGTAAAGGAACTGCATAATTTGAGAGTGAGAGAGAAGTAAATTTCTCTGATTTTACCTAAAGTCCACCTCTACAACGTAAGATAGAGGTGTTACCTAATAACATAATAGCAATAATTATGTCTCACAGAGAAAAAAAATTAATAATTGATTTTAAAATTACGAAAAATGTATTATACAAAACTAATTATTCCTCCTCAGCAACTATATTTTATTAGGGTTTACTATACGAACCTTAAATATATGTTTCCTTGTATGACACTTATTAAGCAAATAAATTTGATGATATTTCAAAAAACAAGGCAATAAATTGCGAAAAATTTAAAAAAGAAAAAGTACACCTCCATCTTTGGTTGTTTCATGTGAAGAAAAGCATAAAGTTCCTTATTCTAACTGTTTTCGATATATATGAATAACAAAGAGACAATACTAGTGTAAATTTGACTATGTCATTTTTATCATCAAAGTAAAAATGCATCTCATTTCATCTTGTCATCATATTTAATTTATTTAACGGGTATAAAATTCTTGTATCTCATCTCCATTCTCATTAAAAATCAGTTAAGTTATAGTTTACGTATGTAATTTTGTCTATTTTCTATATCAAAAATAATTAAATAATATTTTAGAAAAACAAAAAAATTAAATGTCTTTAGTTTCAAATGTCACCAAGAAAATTAATTATATAAATATTAAATAAAAATATCAAAAGAAAAGTAAAAATCAATAATAAAATTGGACTAATATATTGAATATATTTTGAAATTTTAAAGAGACATGGAGAAAGACATAAACTTATATGAAAAACTGGAAAAATATCTGCATATCTTTCTTAAATGAAGCTAATTTGGTGAGAGGGACAAATAAATAGTAACCGAGGGAGGAATAAATGCTGTCACCTAACCTAAGTGTTTCTGAATACATATTAACTTATAAAATAAATCACATTAACATTCCTAGTATTTTTCAAATTAAAAAAAGATCTCAGTTGTTCTTTTTAAATTCTACACAATATTTTTTAAAATATATATTATATTGTTATTCATTTAGAGAAAAGGAGATATCACAGCCTCATGGAAGATGAAAAATGGTAATAAATAATTGGTTTGTAGAATACAGGGAAAGAATAATATACGGGTGATTAAATAATTTATATTTATAATAATATATAAAGGAATTTTCTCTTTTATTTATATTTTATAAAAAAAATTAATCGTTATTTTAAAAACTTTTTTTATTTTTAATAATCATTTTAAAAATCTCTTTTCTAATTAATATTTAATAATTATTTTAAAACTTAATTATATATTTTTTATTCATCATTATAAAAATTATAAAAATCACAATGTGTTCACTAGTAAATTATAAATAATATAATTTGTGGTATATTATTAAAGAAGAAGAAGAACATATGGATAATTAAATAACGAAGGATGTGAAAAGGTTATAATTTTTCAGAGAACAAAATAAATGACATGGATATAAGTAAAGAAATAGAAAAGTAAAAATTAAATAGATAAGAGTATTTATTTACACAGAAGATCAATAATAATAATAAAAAATGAGAGGTGGTTGTGTCATGTGTTTGGGTTTGTGTGGTCTCATTTCGCAGAGGCTTCCTGGAGCGCTAAAAGTTGTGGCTATGAGTTTGTTTTGTTTAGTTTGTCGTACGAATTTTCCACGCAAGTCATTCAAACCCCAATGTTTCTTTCTCACCAGAGGCGCCACCAACATCAAGATAGAGACTTTGGACTTTTCTTGGTTTCAGAGGCCCTATTTATCACTCCTCCCTCTTCACTTCACCAATTCATTCTTTCTCTCTCGGTCCTCTCACTGCAATTCTGTTCTATCATTTCATCCCTTCTCAGTTACCACCTCATACGCACCAACCATCTTCAATTCAACGCTACTTTCCAATCGGGTTTGTTAAACTACTTCTTTTTTCTTTTCCAAAACTCCATTTATCACTGTAAAATTACAATTTATCCCTCTCAAGCCGGGAGATCTTAAAATCTACTGCCTGCATGACAAATTTTTTATTTGCCAGCGTCTTTTGGTTTATGAAATTGAATTCGTTACATATGAGGTTAGCATGTATGTAGGTCAGAGACTGAAAACTAGAACTGTTGAAGTATATTAATGTGGTGAGTTGCAATAGCATTTAAGGATGAAATTTGTTTTTAAGAAAGTGGAGAAATATTAGTGAAAGGATGTTTCTGAGCGTAAGTGGAAGAATAAGAAGGTAATAGAATGTGGTTTTTATTGTTGTCATGGTGTTCTACCAACATTTACAGCAGTTAACTTTTCCACGTAGTTGGTGTTTTGATGATGGAGAAATCCAAATTAAGCTCGATTGAATTCCATTTTTGTCAGAAAGTAAAGGTCTATGTTGGTGTTGGAGGAGTTCCTAACATGACAACTGTACCTACTGCTGATCTAACTGATGCAAATACAGCACATGTAGGAAATGGTGATTTGAGGGTGCTGCATCCAGTGTTCAGGGTTTATGGTCAGATCACGTCGTTCTCTGGTCCCATTGTAACTGTGAAGGTGTTTGAAGACAACGTGTTGGTGAGGGAAGTTCTTGAAACGAAAGGGGAAGGAAGAGTGTTGGTGGTTGATGGAGGGGGAAGCTTGAGGTGTGCTTTGGTGGGAGGGAATTTGGCACAGATAGCATATAGCAACGGGTGGGCTGGAATTGTGGTGAATGGATGCGTTAGAGATGTAGATGAGATCAATGCATGTGGCATTGGCGTAAGAGCCTTGGCTTCTAATCCACTCAAATCCAACAAAAAACGCACTGGCGAAAAGAATGTCCCTGTTTACGTTGGGGGAACATTTATTCGGGAAGGAGAATGGTTGTATGCAGACAATGACGGCATCCTCATATCAAGATTTGAGTTGTCAAACTAAAAACGAGGTTAAATATTGTTGCCATTGGGATGCTTTATCATGATAAGTTTGGTTTAATTTGTGATGGTAGGTGGAAATGCTGTGTGTGGATAGTATAAAACTTAATTTATTGCGTGAACTGTTTATCTCTTCATTGTTTGGAGTTATATTTCTTACTGAAGGGTGAAAAAAAAAAATATTACTTTGGGGCAGAATCAAGAGAGTGAGTTCAATAGTATGTGTAAATAATATCATTACTCTTAATGAAACAGCAACTGCTATTTCAAATTACAACGATTACAACATACAGCAGTGACAGGTAGAACACTTAATCTAAACATTACGAGTCTTTCTGGTAGAACACTTAATCTAAACATTACGAATCTTTCTCCCTATTTTCTGGCAGATGTTGCTGCTAAGGAGCATGCATGCCCTTCAAAGACTTTTGCGTTATATCAACAATAAATTCTAACCGCTTTTTGGTTCATAAAAAGATCTTCATCCTTTATTGGTGATTCCAGAATTTGAACAGATAAACTCAGTCCAACACTAAGGAGGCTACCAGTCGTTTTATAAAGGGTTCACAAGGAAGAGAGATAACACCTGTGTAGCCACACAACCACCACTTCAAAATCTGATAGAAGTCATCCCTTTTAACCTTCAAGTGGTCTGTTCATCGCAGCATGCAACTCTCTATCCACAACCTTCTTGAAGGATTGCAATGAAATTTAAATCTTCATAAATCTATTCAAACCACTCACCCCTAGCCCAATCTTAGTGGGATTTAAGGCAGCCCTCTATACAATCAAACCCAGAATGCTAAATTTATATCACGTAACTAAGGCGTTGAATTAAAAAAAATAATTAATATTTTCTTCATTTAATCTATGAAAGGCAATACATAAATTCAGCAGCAGCTCAGTGCTAAAAAGAAAATTTCTCCAAGGACGGCAGTGACGATATTGAAATAAAATGCCTGTCCCCTTTCAACATGTTAAAACACCTATCCAAAAAAGTTGTGCTTAAAGAGATAAAAGGGTTTTGAATTCTTGTTCTGGCTCCCCGATATTGAATAAGAAAGTTGGAAACAGAGAAATAATGCAGGAACCAAACTCAGACACCGATCAGTTCTGAAAGAGTACTTCATGCAAATTTCTAAAATCATACTGAAGATTTTCACAGCAAAGAATATAATGTTAGCAGGAAACAATCATATTACTGCACTCATTAAGGAAACAGCTCTGCACTTAGACAACTCTTCAACATCAATAGCCATTAAAAATTAAAAATTTATAAGTTAGACAAGTTTTCTGGGTTGATAGCTTTTCGATTGAAGATTGTAATTATTGATAATAGGATTGAAAATGATCAACTCAAAATAACGATGCTCGGCTGCTGTAATAAGATTTTCACTTTGATAAAAGCATTATCACAGAAGGAGGATTGTCCTTATCATCCAATGGAATTTAAAAAACAGACTTCATCACGACAGAGGACATAACTAATGAATCGATGATCAACATAGAAAATACATAACAAGTACAACAGCAAATCATTTAACTAACGTTATGAATATAAAACACATCATACCTTCCTGAACATACAGGTATTAAAAAACTGCCTTTGGCTGTTTGTTTAGCCGCTAACACGCGTTCCAAAGCCATGTTTATGTTGAAACAACACTATGTGCATGAGTGGCGTTGTAAGCTGTAACATCAGGGATAACAGTCTCCTAACGCAAAATGAACATCATGTCTTGAGCCACATTGGCACGTCACCAACAGGAATATAAAGATAATATCGTAGTCAATCTAGAATTACTTAAGAATTTAGAGTAGACTAAATTCCCAAAAGATCATGCTACAATAAAAGATCCGATTGAAAATAAACTTCGTTAAACAAGAGAATCGATTGTCACAAAATATGCAGAGAACTTAAGAAGAACACTTTCATATAGCCAAAATAACTAAACAACATACTATACTACCGAATCAAGACTATACCATAGTCACAAAATTATAATGCATAGCAGATAGATCCCCAAAACATGTGACAAAGTACCAAAAAAAGACAGCAAACAACATTGACAATCCTAATGGTTGGACGACCGAAGTGCCTCAACTATCAATTTAGTCTGCTCCCCAATCAGTTCAGAGCGATTAGCAAACAGTTCCAATTCAGTACGTTGTAATTTCTTCCACTTTGCCCTCAACTCTGTCCTCTTCGATTCACCAATCAATTCCAACCCCTTCTTCACATCCTCCTCGTCCAACCCACAAACACCCAGACCCTCTTTAAAGTGGGACAATGCATTCAAAAACATACTCACTTCACAATGAACAGGCTTTTGATCAATGTTCATCTTTTCAGATTCCTTCAACTCAATGCGCGTCGCTGGCACCGTCTCCTGTTTCGGTTCAGGTTTAGCTTTCTTGGCAGAAGCCACATTCCGGCTACCGGTTTCCTTCTTCTTCGGACTCTTAGCAGCATTCCCGTTAGCCTTGGGCTTTTCCACTGTCCCATTGGCCACTCCACCATCTTGCTCACTTCCCCAAACTTTTTTCGACAATTCAAACGTTTTCTGATCGTGCGGCTTTGCAAATGTAAGGCCATCAGCGCTATTCCCTCTCACTGCAGCGGTCTCATACTTCTTCTTCAGTCTCCGCGCCTTCTCCTTCAGCTGGTTGCTGGTAACTTCCACATGCAGCGACTTCTTCAAGAAATCATGGAAAGCATTGCCACCCGCAAACTTGAGAGGGTCGTGCCCTGTTTTTGAGGTGAACTCAGCCAAGCCCTTCAGAATGGCGAGTTCGTCCTCCTCGCTCCACAGCCTCTGAAACTTCTTCATTTGATCGCCGGACTTCTTCCCGTCCTCCATCTCTTCGTCGGAAGCGGCAGGGGAAGAAGAAGAATCGCCGGATTTCTTCTTTTTCTTCGCGACGTGGGCGTTGCTGTTCTCGGCGGGGCGTTTCAGAGCCGGTTTAGGCGGCGCCGGAGAAGGTAGCGCCTTGAGCTTTTGGGCCTGGTCCATGGGCTTGGTCGCGAGAGGCTTCACCGCCTTCGCAGGAGTGGATTCAGTTTCTGACTCGGTCTCTGATTCGGATTCTGTTTCGGAATCAGAAGATGAGGGTTGGGGGTGAGGGTTGGTGGGAGGGGGTGGAGGGTTGGTTTTGGTGATGGGTGGTGGAAGATCGTCATCTTCTGCCTCTTCTCCGGATGATTCATCTTCCTCTTCTCCCGACGAAGCTTCTTCCTCTTCTTTTCCATGCCGCAGAGAAGATGGTCCTTGTGTTTCTTCTTCCTCGGAATCTGAAGAAGAAGCCGTTGGTGGCTCATCGAGAGGGGAAGGACGCTTCTGCTTTTGCGCCATGGACGAGAAGAATTAGGGTTAGTGAATATTTGATTAGGGTTTTGAAAACAGGCAGTGAGAAATATAAAACTAAATAAAACTCGGTACAGAACTTAATATGAATATATAAATGACAAAAAGAAAGAAAGGGTAAAAAGGTATAAGTGAGAGGAAAAGGTCAACCGTTCAGCACACCAATGAAATTTGGCCATATTTACTTTATTCAAACACCATTGATATCTTTCTCTCGCTACTTCTCAACATTTCAATTATTAAATTTATTTTTTCTCCATATTATATTATAATCAATATAATTCATGAAAAAAGATACAATCTAGTTATCCTATGTGGAATAATAAGATTATTTTTAATTATTGAAAGTTTTAAAAATATATACATTTAAATATAAAAAGTGATAGAAGAAAAAAGACATAAGTAATTAAAAATTAAACATATGAACAATAACCAAAAATAATTTAATAAGAATCCAGATTTATAATATAGTGCTAATAAATAAGTCTCTTATGTCGTATGTGGTGAGACCAGTAGTATATCCTAATCTTAAAATGTATTAGACTCAAAGTGTGAGTAAAGGTAATTAATTTTGTGTGTAATCGAGTTATAACTCTTTGAGACTAGACTCTAATGTGTGTTCTTTTGAGAGAAAGGATTAGAAAAAGAGTGAGAGAAAGAGATTGAAAATATTGAGAGTGAAGTTGGTGTTGTTTCATTTAAGTGATTTAAAGGTAATTTTAGAATGGATTAGAGAGTAAAGTTTGTGAAAGTGTGTAATGTATTGACTTATGTGATATATTAAAAAAATTAACAAAAAAAAAGTTAGATTACCAAAATGATCATATTGTTATAGGTGATATGAAATTATATATAAATAATTTAAAATTATTTCATAAATTTTATTGAATGATTAAAAATATAAAAAAATATTTATAAAAAATGAATGATACAATAAATTTTGTATAAAAATAAATTTAATATATAAGATGGAAAATAATTAATGTATACGAAAACTTTTTTTCTTTTTAATAGTAATTGTAGAAGTAATAATTTTTTATTATAACCATAATAAATTATTATTATCTTTAACATAGAATTAAGAAAGTAAACTAATATCATGTGTATTGATTTTAACTGGTAAATCACATGTAACAGAAATTAAATAATGAAAGGTAATTTGGTAAATCCAGTTGTGTCACCCTCTAATATCACTATAAATTGTGAGATTGAATTTTCAGTCAATCCCTCTAATCATCTCCTACCATTCATTGTGAATAGTACATCAATCCAAAAAAACATAGCCTAAGAGTTTAGGAACCATCATAGGTGCACACCTCTAGTGTACCTTATGTTGTAGACATGTATCTTGATAATTGAGTCTAGTGTCAATTGTTTGTGTGATTATTTTGTGTGATTATAGACTTAAATATGTTTTATACAATGTTTTATATGTGAATATTTCTTTTGTATACTAACTTACCCTATATTGTGTTTTTTGGTTGTTTGTCTCTTTTTTTGCACAATGATCACTTATTTGATGGGAACAAATGAAGTTGTAGGTATAGAGACACCTCTAAAAAATAAGGAGTTATTATTAGTTAGAGTAGTAAAAAGTCTCAAAGAGATTTAGAAGTGATTAGTTTTGTATAGGATTTGTTAGTTTAACTTTGAGTGTATATATGATAGTGATATTAGTTTAGTAATTTTTTTTTTTATAATTTTATAATATATTGTATACTTTGAATTAAATATTGAGCGTTTTGAATACTTTTTAAATATTATGATGAAACTTATTATTTTATTTAATTTTAAGATACTAAAATGAAGTGTTACATCATTTAATATACATGAATAGAAACTATGTTATGGATTTCTTCACGTATAAATTCTATTTATGGATTCAAACCTTCATCTATACATTGTATATATTTTGGAATATTCATGTTGTTAGACCTTCGAATCATGTATCTAATAATTTGAAAATATAATAGTAACTGTATGATTTTGTTCATCTTGTGTGTGTGTGTGTTGATTTTAGGTTTTACCAGATGTATTCTTATATGCACAAAACACATACATCATCAATCCGGAATACTGCATGGTAAAATACATACATCTTCCTGTACTTTCACTTCCTCAATAAATCTTTAAATGGAACCCTACCAAATATTTGTTTCATTGATCGAATCTACGTGACTCGTAAATATTTGTTTGTCATGGAATCCAAAGATTTAGGGTCTCTTTACTTGAAGAGATAAATTTGAGGGAGATAATAAATGGATGTGAAAAGATATGTAAGTGAATTATGTGTTATTTTTTTTAAAAGATTTAGAGATAATTATAAGTAAATTTAAAAATAAAATTTTTAAGTAATTTGATTGATGTAATAGATAAAAAATATTTTAATAAATATAAAAGATAACCTTTCATGTAACTAATATTTGTATAAGTTTATATTATTATTAAACTGTTTTCTACTTATTCTTTTTATATTTTTGTAATTTTTTTTCTTCACTTCATACTCTTTATATATAACTCCAATATAATTTCAAATAATAACAATGCATTTAAGGAAAATAGATTTTATGAACTATAAATATCATCCGATATGGACGATAATTCATCGTATTCTTAATTTCTTAAATCCATTCTTTCAAACTTTGACAAATTAACATAAATGAACAAAAAAAATCATCTTCCTTCCTTCGATCAACTAATTCATGAATGTAAAGATACCCTTAAGATAAATTTAGCAAAACTTACGGTAGAAAACCCTTAACTAGCGAGGTTCATGCAAAGAGATAGAAAATATTCGTAATGTTTTTGAACCTTGGTTTTGTCCATTCATACACAGTAATAACGTCAGAAAGATAAGTAGTACAGTCCAGAACACACTTTTCTCCATTGAAAAATATGGTAGTAAACTTCAACGAGGGAACCTTTTTTCCTTAATTATATAACCAATAAGTAGACAAGGCAATTCAATTGGTAGTCGATTAACATCATAAGTCTGACAAGACAGACAAGAGAATGCTCTGGAACTGTTTTTTTTTTATAATGAAATAGAATAAAATTTTATACAAGTTAAGAAACTATAGTTCTTTTTATTTATTTACATTTCTCTCACTTTTTTTTTTCTCTGGGAAAACAAGAAGAAGGAAAGAATCAGATTTTGTTGTTTGATGTATCAGCCGTCCAACCAAAAACAGGGGACCCCATATGTTGATGAAATGATGAATTATCAATTGAATTTTCTATATAAAATAGATTCTCCAAATTTTTTCTTTAATCTCTTTTATTGCTTTTCTTGAAAGCATTTCTTTTCCATCTATATTTTTCATTTTGTACTTTTATGCTCTCAGTAAATAAAAATTATATTGATAAATAAAAAAACATAATGATTTTTCTTCATCTCTATCCCTGATAAAGGAACTGTATTAGAACTTTTTTTTTTCTATCTTTTTGCATGAAATTTTTTATGATACATTATATTAATTATTTTTAACCAAAATACTCTTTATTAATTTAGTTTACAAATAAAAAATCCTATAAATTATTTATTTTATAAAAGTTGAAAAAGATTAATCTTTTCTCATACATTATAAGAATAACTAAATAAATTACAAATACGCATGAATTCAATGTTATTAAATAACCCTTATTAATAAATATGAATTATTTATACATGTCATATATTCAGTCTGCAATTTTAAAAAAATATTTTAATTAAATAAATACTTTTTTTTATATGTCTGTTTGTATTATTTTTTTGTAAAAAGTGTTTTTTTATAAAATAAATAGATTTATATTTTTAGAGTTAGTTTATAAACCTATTTTAACAAGAAAAATTAGTTTGAGCATTGTTTAAAAACTACTTATTTTAGTTCTAAACAAATTCTCATTGTTTAGACAAGAGGTGTGTCTTATGATAGAAGATTTTAGTTTGAATTAATCATATTAATACTTTGTTTTGTCACCGAAGATCCTTGTCTTGTAAATCAAGTTGGGGTGAAAAGGGTACTTGGTGGGTCTTCCTAATCCATTGAAGATAAATTATTAAAAGCCAATCTTATCTTAAAATAACCCTTCTTGTACAGACAGATTAATATATTTATTCTTCAACTGAACCGAGGAATCTGCAAAGTTCCCTCCTTTGGAGCACAGTCAATTGGGTGAGAGAATGGAAGCCTCAGAGCAGAACAAACCAAGGGTGGTGGTGATTGATTCTTTGCAGTCATGGGATTTCTATGTCACCCAGGCCACTACTCAGAATTGTCCTGTAAGATACTCATTATTTTGCCAAAATTGGGATCTTTTAATTTTTTTTTATCGCCCTGGTCTGGGAAGAGTGAGCCAAAGGGGTATTTGGGGTTTAAGTTAATTAGAAAGTTCAATTTGGTTTTTCGATTTTGATTTTCTAGGTTTGTTTTAATTTGGGTTGCTGGCTTTCTTTATTGTTCACCCTGGTAGATAGAAAACTAGAATATAATAATTTACTTATGACTTTATATGTATTTTGTGGGATTGATCGACATAGGTTGTTGTTCACTTCACTGCTTCATGGTGCATACCCTCGGTGGCTATGGGTCCTGTTTTTGAAGAAGTGGCTTCAAGCTATCCGGGGCTTCTGTTTCTCACAGTTGATGTTGATGAAGTCAAGGTAAAACCCCCTCCCCCCTTTAACCTGATGCTTGTGGACCTTGGATTCCTCGTTAAATGTTTCTAGGTACATATTTTTGTAGATGCATACTCTCTTTCAGCTTACATATTTGACCACGTCAACATTGGTTCAATAACTAGACAACAGTTCATGCAAATAAGATAGGAAGAAAATAGAGAACAATCTGTTATAAGACGAGTTGTTATAAAAAGAAAAAGGTTAAATTGTATCTCTTAGTTAATTACTACTTTCTGTTTCTGGTACGTTTTTATGCCTGGATGAATGTGATGTGGGATGTAATCTCTTTTGAGATTGATATCAAGAATTTTCTTATCAGTGTGAATTGAAGTATTTATGAGCATTCCTCTCCATTCACACTCACTAAAGAAATGCAGAAATTGAATGACAACCACCACATCTAAGCCTTTCTTCATTTGGTAGGTCAGCATCAATGATGCCGTAATGTGGGGATTTTATTTTTCCATGTTATATTTTTAAATGGATAATCGTTGGTTGGGATAGGACAGTAAATGGAGGAACGTGTTCAAGGTTAGTATAACTTATGGACCGCCATGTGATTCTTGTAAAATGTTTGTTGAATGGGGTTGTTCAACCTACTTCATGTAAAAATGGAGTCGAACAATCCTGTAGAAGATGATAGCTGCTATTAAGAAAATTGTGCCATCATTAATAATAATGTACATAATTAATTGTACCAATAATCTTGTACGGGGTTGTTTAACCCCATTATTGGTTGGGGCAAGTTGACAACAACTTATTGAATAGTGTAATATATGCAATATGCATTAGGAATCCAAGTATGTTTAAAGTTTCTCGATGAGTAAAAATGAAAAAGTTGAGTAACATACAAGAAAAAATAAAACTTACAATCATAGAGTCTTAAAGTTTTATGTGGCGGGTGGTATTAGGTTTTTTATGAGAAATTCATTTCTTCGGTAAAAAAGTTCCAACAATATGCATCCTAAAAAATTTATCTAGTGCCATATGGATCAGGAATATGGTTCAACAATTGGTTCTGTTAATGAGCATTGTGTGCTTTTAGCTTTTAGCTTCAGCTTCGAGTAAGATCAAAAGGGTAGAATTCTACCTGCCTTGTACGTTCTATTTGCTCTCGTAATCCTTAAGATAGATATTGATTACTGACATGTATTTGAAGCACTGTTTAACATTTGGGGTTTTGCTACTCAACAAACAACTGTATATATATTCTGCTGATCAAAATGTTAAGCCTATGTCATTCATGTTGGTAATTGACTGATTAGATATCATAGCATACTTTTGGCATTATCATATTGATGCTTGGAGAATTGAAACAAGAAGTGAAGTGTTGTGTGATTTTCTCTAATGGTTTTGTTATTGTTTGATTATGGTAATTAAAATACATTGAATTTGTTTGTGGGGGGTCAGGAAGTGGCCACCAAAATGGATGTAAAGGCAATGCCAACATTTTTGCTGCTGAAGAACGGTGATGTTGTGGACAAGTTGGTTGGTGCGAATCCAGAAGAGATAAAGAAAAGGATAGACGGGTTTGCTCAGTCCAATGGTGCCTCACTGGCATAGTTAACATCTGTGTGATATTCTATATTCTGCTGTTGCAAATTGCTAAATATGCACTTGTGGTCCTGCACTGCCACATGGAACCCGAGTCAAAGCCTTTTGTGATGTTGTATTTTGAATAGCAGTTCAAGTGTAATTTGGTTAATGCTTTTATATCCACAGCTTTTTGTATCAGCCAAATTTTACTTTCTGTACTTTCGGTTGTTGTGGTTTCATGCTGCTCTTCCCTTGTATGTTGTGTATTCACTGGTTCCTTTGCTAATGAAATATACATATTAATATTTTCAAGGTATTCTTTGTGTGAAATTGCGTCTTAATCGTTGAGTGGGTAGGATTATCTTTAAAACAGTTTAATCACAATCTTTAGTTTTTACACTAAAAAGTTATGTTTCTTAGTTTGTATTTGTATATTTTTTAACCCGTTTTTAGTCAATGTAATCTAAGATTGTAGACTAAACTCAATTAATATGTAAGTGTATGTGTAGTCACAGATTAAAGAGTGTGAGACTTATGTGAGACTAAAATATGCTGATTCTGTAATACAGGGATCAAAATATCATGAACCAGAACTTGTTTGCAAACGAGCCAATTTCTTTGCAAAATAAACTTACCTCCACCAAAACTGAACACTTGTTTCGAGTCATTGCTTGAATTTTATGTTTACAAAGGAAGTGTAAAGTTCGTAATTCCTGTGTTATGATGGGGCCAGTGAAATTGGAAGGCCCAATACATATTATTATGCATATTTTTGAGGGAAATATATATAAAATAAAAGAGAATGTGAGTTTGTGGTGGGAAGTGATAGTTGGATGGGTATTGATGTCGCAATGTGAGTCTCTCGTATCAAACACCACCTTCTTCCATATATTTTTGTTTTCTCTGTTTACCCAAAATCGCTCGTCACATCTTTATTTGTTCTTAACTCCGGCAACCCTTTTGGGCGGAGATGAGTAACAGTGATTGGGTGTTGGATTATGATTATCTAGACAACATTTCTTTCCCCACTCTTCACCCACCCAATTTCTCTTGGTCTTCTTCCTCTCCTCCTCCCACCTTCAGGTTACTCCATACTTCAACCATTTATGCTTCTCTTTTCTATCAACAACTTTTTTGCAAAGCCTGCACTTGCTTTTCACATTTACACCACTGCCTACATTACAATTCTAACAGTCTTTTTGGGAAGCAACAACCTTTTACTCATCCTAAAAAAACATAACCTTGTTTTCTCTCTGTTTTAAGATGATACATTTGCCTCTTACTTTTCTCATTGTCCTTAAAAATTTCCTTTCCAAAACAAGTGAGTTTTTTAATGGTCATTTTGCAGTGCGGAGGTAGATGACCCATTGGGAATTTCGGATGGTTTCAAGGAAAACGGGTCAAAGAAACGGTGTGCTATTTAAGATAAGAGTTTTTAGTGACTTTGATTTAAATCGTTATTTTGGCTTTGCTCTGACTTCATCTTATCAGTTGAAGAATTTGTTTGTTTCCATAAGCTTTGGATAGTTGCTTTTATTTTCATATTATACTATTAACTTGTTTGGTTATTTCATGCTACAATTGTTCTCGGTTTTTATTTCATGCTTTCAGCTAGACCCTATTAGACATTTGGACATGTAAGTCAGAACTCAAGGTTTTACCCAAAACTTATATGAAAAATTTGTGTTTTTATATGCTTAAATTTTAAAGTTGCATGGCTTTTGAAATCGACCCTAGTTGACATGATTTTCTTAGTCAAAAATTGAAATATTAATATTAATATTTTTTTTATTCTGATAATTTACAGTGCTTTCTTTTTTAAGTGTTTACACAGTTAACATTTATGAAATTCTATAGTTACTAACAAATGTTTCGTGTATCATTAAATGAATATATTTAAATTTTAAATAAACTTTGAACATATAAATAAAATAAAAACATACAAAGGAAAAATATCATCCTGATGAAAGCATTTTATTTTTATATATTTTTCTTAATGATAATAAAATAAGGAATTATACTTTTTCAAAATTGATTTTGAGTGTTTGTAAGATTGAAATCTTTTAAGTAAAATGATTCATGTTTGGACAGTAAGTTTGTTCTAAAATTTAGGTGTAAATTTTTCACTTCCATACTTAAAAGTTACCTTTTATCATTTGAGATTTTGGAACAAAACCAATTTACATGGGTTAATAACCAAAAACATCTACATCTTTATAAAATCAAATTTACTTACTGTCAAAATCTATTCTGATTATTATTAGCATCAAACCAAACACAATTTTCTGTTCCTTATATATGTATCTATCTTTCATTCATGAGAGATCATTTGTTTCTTCAATCATCTCAAGTTTGTCTTTAAAATCTTATTACAGTTTGAGGTCACCTGGTTCCAAAGCATGTAAAGAGAAAATGAGAAGGGATAGACTCAATGACAGGCATCTCTACTCTACTACATTTTTTCATTCATCCTCCTCTTATCTGCATTTTTCTTATGTATGTTTCTTATTTGATCTATAACTCTGATGTGACTTGTTCTGAACACTGTTTAAAGGTTTTTGAAACTGGGGTCTATCCTGGACCCTGCAAGGCCTCTCAAAATGGAAAAGGCTGTTATATTAAGTGATGCAGTTCGAACGGTGTCTCAGTTACGAGAGGAAGCTCAGAAGCTACAAGAGTCCATTAAGAATCTACAAGGGAAAATCAATGAATTGAAGGTGAGTAAATGTAACTGCATAACATGGTACTTCATACTGGCCATGATGAACATTTACTTGATAAATGATAGCAACATTCTTTGTCTGATTCTATCACATTAATTTGAGCACATTTTGTTTAACAAGTTTTCACTTATAATTTTTATATTTTTAGATAAAATTTAATCAATGGTACCCGAGTGTTTTGCTGTATAGCACGATGGTTAATCTTACCTATGACTATAAACTTTTGGTGTTGGTATAGGCTGAGAAGAATGAGCTTCGTGAGGAGAAGCAGCAACTAAAAACAGAAAAAGATAACCTTGAGCAGAAGATTGAGGCCTTTAACTCAAAACCTAGCTTTCTTTCTGCAGTTCCTGCACCAGGACAAGTTGTTGGTAGAAAGTTGGTGCCCTTCATGGGCTACCCAGGAGTTGCCATGTGGCAGTTTTTACCACCTGCTGCTGTTGACACCTCACAGGACCATGTACTCCGTCCACCGGTTGCATAACTTGTCAAAGTCACTGTTTTTTTGGAGAAATGGAATTTATCTTCACTTTTTGTGTATTGCTTTTGCATTTGTGAAATGTAGAAGAAAAAGTCTTACTGATTATAGAGGCAACTTTATGATAACTAATCAGCTTTCGGTGAATGCTCTGTTTAAATAAATTTCTCTTTAAAAGATGAACCTAAAGATTTAAAATGAATTAAATCTTATTAATCAACCTATGTACTCTAGCTACTATAAAAAAATCAACTTATTAATCATGAGAAAGTGTTCGATTAAAATACAAAGACCAGTAGCTATACAAATAAGGATCTATATATTCCCTTGATTTATAGTCTGAACAAAAACTTTATGCTCCAAAATTAGAACATTGCTTGCAAACATCACTAAAGTTAGACTTGAAGTTCATTTATAAGATTAGCCGTATCCACCAGTTACTTTACTTTTGTATTGTTTTTTGCTTTAATGAAATGGAGAAAAACGTGTTCTTGATTGTAAAGGCTATGATAATTTCGGTAACAAAAGTTCAAGCATGTCCCGAATTCCAACATTAGTTATGAATACCCTAGTGATAAGCATGTGGTCATACAAAATAAGGATTTGGATCCTCTCTGGTTACTTTGTCAAGTAGCACATTTGTCCAAGGTTATTCTCGATTCATGACTACCTATGATATTGATGACATGAAAGGATTCAGAAACCGGTCTAACAAAACTGTTTTCAACAGGGTAGTTTGAACCCCATATATTCCCCTGATTCATAGTCTGTCCAAACCTTTATGGCTCCAAAGCTAGTCATTAGAACATTGCTCACAAACATCACTGTACTAACCGAGAAAACTATTATAGAGGCTCTTCCATACTTCCGAATTGCTCTCTGTACCACTAATAACCCCAGAAGTGATGCAACAAAACACATTGTGGCCAAGATTAGTGCAGCTTCTACATGTTCCATTCCCAGCAGCAGATATTGCAATGCTGACATGGTAGCAGAAAAGAGAACCATGAAAGAACATGTTGCTGCTGTTACCTACACACAAAATTTGCTTGGTAAATACTAGTAACTAGTTTACTTGACAGTGTAAATGGCATTTAACAAAGCTTGTGAACTTACCTCAGGTTTTATTCCAACCTGAAGAAGAAGTGGACTAATCAGCATTCCACCACCAATTCCAAAGACACCACCCAATATCCCTGCTAATAGTGCCATTGATGGAAAAAGAAGTATATTTGATGGTCTATTTTTGGTGAGTGCTGGCACCTTCACATCAGTTATCTGTAAGAAGAATGAAGATGAAAGAGTGTGTAAGTAAGTGAAGATTAGTAAAGAAAAAACTACTTTTTCAAGCTATGGTGCTTAAGAACCTCTTGCATAAGAGTTCGGTCTCTAAGCCTTTCTTTTCTAAATACAATCCACGCAGTGAAAACCACAGCAAGAGGTATTTGAACCGATGATAGAATCCAGTATCCCACACCGCATGGCTCCATTTGAATGATTCCCTGCGTAGTTTGAACAACTATGAATTTTTACAAATCATTGCTTTAAAATTATATCAAGTGTGCTTAATTTATTCTCAATGTAATTAGTGTATCAAAATTAAGCTCCATTTAAGAATTTACACAGATCTGAGGATATGTAGGTATCAAAAGTAGATGAAATGGAATCACTCTTAAGAGAATGAAGTCCAAGTTGATCTATGCTTGTCAGGAACTAAGAAAGAAAATAAAAAATAAAAAAGAAGTTTGAAATTTAAATTAAAAAAAAGTATTTACTTTTAGAACTCAAATTTTTCCCTTAATTGCTACGAGAAAAATTATCAGTGTGTTGCTCGTCTTATTATCTGATAAGTAAAACTACAGTCTCGACTCTTCCATCATGGAAGGGACGTTGAAACTAAAGAAAAGACAAGAAAATAGCACATACGAAGACCAAACTTTGATTTGGTAAACTTGGTGAGATACTTCTTCTGTACCTAACCACACCTTTACAATAATCACTACTCCATATTAGTGCAAGTTTAAGAAATTTATTATTTTATTAAGAAAACAAGCAGTCTTCGAGCAACCCAATTTAGCAGATAAATAAATAATCTCAGTTTAATAGTTCTTACAATTTACAAATATATCAAAATATCATCAATTAATATTTTTTACCAATAACTAAAAATATTTATTTTACTATTGTAAACTTTAGAATCAGTGAAGAAAAAAGAAAGACACTTCACCTGTCCATATCTGTTGCCACGGAGAAGATAGACAGAGAAAAAAGAGAACCAGATCAGAAGTAAGACCACCAATTTCAACCAAGGGATCCTCACTTTCCTATTTCCTTGAGGAGACAGAAGAGGCAAAGCCACCTCAACATTTTTTGGCTCATTATTTTCTTTGTACACTTTTCTTTCTTCAACAGTCTCGTTTTCTAGCAGCCCCTTCTCAAGTTCGTCAACTCCAATTTTCTTTATCTCATCCGATTCAGCCTTCCAAAGCATTAACCCACTTCTGCAAGTTTTTGAGGTAGACCATGCAAGAAAGATGGCAAACAGTACTGTGATCAACCACTCTGGGAATACAAGGTTACAGATAACTCCAAGACTCACTCCCAACAACATGCATGGCTCTGATGAAAGAGCTATGTCATAGTCAATCAATGACTTGCCACCAAATTTAAGACTTGTGATGCACATATTGCACATAACGTTTGCGATTGACCCTCCTGTGACCATGAAAGCTGAGAGACTTGAAGCAGTTTTCAAGTCTAAACCTGCTATAATAGATAGTATAGGTATAAAAAGACCACCCCCACCTATTCCACCAGCACTAGATATAGCTGAGGCTATGAAGCACAGAACTCCAGCCAGTACCAGAGGGCCTGAAATAAGTATCTGGGATTGTGCTTCACCTCCCCACAGATAAATTTTGTCCAGAAAATTATCAATATTGATCGAAAAGGGTTGTTCTTGTTTTGCATTTGAAGGATTGAAGGCAATGAAGCTCAGAACTAGAAATATTAAACTTCGAGTATTCATTTGATGAGAGTTTGTTTCAGCTATGGTGAGTACTGAGGGATATATCTGTGCTTAGCTGAATGACTTAATGACTTTATATAGAGACATGCATGAACTGTGTTAACAATGCTTGTTGGTGGAAAGCAAAATGCATGACATTTATTTTTTTTGTATACTAAAGCTATCATATATCATCTTACCTATTTTCTCATTCAAGAGAGAAAAGTATACAATAAAACGTGATTTATTGCTGAAGTGTAATAATAGTATTATATAAGTAACATTGTTAGTAACATCATGTTCGACAGTGAAACGCACAAAAAGGGTGTGAGGAAAGGACAAGATTTTAATTTAAAGTAGTGCTAATGCAAAACAAACAACAAAAAATTTAAATTGGATACTAAAGCTCTCATTTTTTATGCGAAAGACAAAGCTCTTTATATAGTTAGTCATACATGTAAATAATAAACTACTACACCTTTTAGTATAGTAGTTACAATTATTTTCTCCGTGAGAGTTCATATTGCGTGTAATCCATCTCCTATTTTTGGTTCCTACCAGCACTTTCTGTGGTCGTGCTTACAAGATTAAGAGATAATAATATAAGTTTTTCATATGAAGATTATTATATGAAATGTTTTTTAGGTTTAATTTGTGGTTTGTAGTAGTACTGCTCATCCCACAAAACAAGACACAACTTACAAAGAAGGTGGCTCATGGAAATTGAAACGTGGCACAAAGACAAAATTTCAGATGTTCGTTCTCACAGCTCATCATCTGTGTCGGGGATTCGGATGAAAACATGTAAGAGTTTTATGGTATTTCTCAGAAGCAGTTCTGCATCGCTGAATCTGACTGTTGAAAATAATTACTGAATCTGATACAAATGTTTGGCTTAATTTGGGAAAAATCAAGATCACGTTCTCTTTCCCAATAACTCTTCGTTTCCTGTTCCTGTCTTTGGTCTATTATATTCTCACGCATGCTACTTCTGCAGTCAACAGTGTTTCCCACTGCAAATGTTCATCTTATTAACACCCTAAATTAAACTCTGTCAGGGTTTCAAATCTATAAATCCTGTCTCAAATCTAAATGTCACTGTAAAATATAATATAATTATTGAAATCTATTTTAATAATTAATAATTAAAGCGAGGATTAAAAATGTATATTACTTATTTTTTTGGTACACTTTCTTTTGGGTATATACATATTGAAAGATAACACAACTCTGTTCTTTGTTTTTCATTGGCCTTTTGTAGACACACTAGATTCAAACTTTTCTTTTTGAAAAGAATAAAGAAAGATGTGGATAAGATTTGAGCTGTTAGCTTCTTTCATACTTCTGCTTATCCCAGACATCATGATTTAATCATATGTTCATTCAAAAATTATTAAATGAAAATTAGGAGTAACAAAACGGACCAGTTCAGCTTGCTTGTGGCTTGCCAAAAACGGGTCGGATAGGATTAGTCCGCTACCAATAAACAGGTTGGATATTATAACCCGTCCGTCTTAGGACAGATTGATGGCCAGCAGGCTGGCTCGCCTCTTTTTTTTTCATATATATTTTTAATATTTTCTAATTTTTTGTTTATAAATATATTTTATATATAAATTTATTTATATAATATAAAAAATATTATTTTTTAATTATTTTTAATTTTAAACATAAAAAAAAAAAAATGGGTTGGCAAATCATGACAGACTGACCCGTTTTGACCCGCTAAACTAACGAGTTAGGTGGACCAGATTACGGCGGACGGGTTAAAAATTCCAATCCAGCCTGCTTTTTTCTTGACAAGTTGGCAGACCAGCCTGATAAACCTAACTCACTTTGACATCCTTAATAAAAACTAAACTCGTTATCAGGTAATTATAATCCATCAAAACAAGATTATATTTTATAAACTTGTCCATAAAAAGTCACGGACGAATTTTATAAATTTAATTAGTTCTTTTGAGTGTGCAGCTATTTGTATGACATTGATGTATGGCCATATAGGAACTTTATTGTTTTAATATTTCCATGGCTAAAGCTTTTGTCACACTGGAGAAAAAGATGACAACAAAAACTTTTCAAATAATTTTACTAAGATGGAATATTTGTTCAGTTTCAACTTAATGTAAATAATCATTCATTAATTCTATTGAGAATATACTCCTGAGTAGTTGAAAAGAACCCAAAAGAAACCTTAAATATATCAAGTTGCAAATATATATTTTTTTAACCAAAGCAGATATCATTTTATGTTCCATGTTAGTTGAATACTTGTGTTTGTGTCTGATAGTATAGTATGAAAGTTATCCACACGTATAGTAATATATATATATATATATATATATATATATATATATATATATATTTTATCTTTCTATGATTACTTGTATTATTTTTTATAAAGTAATCTTAAATGAAAAAGCCTTAAATACATTTATGATAATCCTTGGAATATCAAGGATTTTCATTTTATTTATTAAGAAAACGTAAACTGATATTTTCACTTTTTATTATCATCACAATCATTATTTACTTCTATATTTAACAAAGGGTTATCATTCGAGTGATGCTCACAGACATCTATAACTATATAACACTTTTTAAAAAACCAAAAAATTAAAATTTTAGATTTTAGAAAAAAAAATATTTAAAAAATTAAACCCATTCATTTTGTACTAAAAAGTACTTATGAAAACATAGAAGGTAAAAATTACTAATTGAAATACGTTTATTCTATAAAGAATACAGATATTTGTACTTCATCTAGAAACTTAAATGGATTTAAACTTAGGCAAAAAGATAAATGCTGGTAACCGAAGAATGGGTCAAAGTTAGGTTTAACAATCTTTGGAGGGGTGCTAGTAGAATTTCCACACCCAACTTTCTATTAAAGTTTTAAACTTCCAAAAAAGTTGAAAGCAAAGTTCATGACCGATATTTTTACAGAGGAAATGATATTTTGATTTCATTATTTGGCTTATTTTTGACCTCACACGTATTTTTATTTTAAAACAGTTTTAATTTTTATTTTTAATTATGATACTAACCAATTTCAACACATAAAAATCGGAAAGGAAGAGAGATATCACTTCATTTGAACTAAAAAAACACAAAAGAAAAAACTTATTTTTACAAAAGTAATTAATTGAATCACGACCCAGTTAATTATTTTATATCATCTCTGACATATATTTAGAAAATTAGGTTTTTTTCGTGTTTTGAGTTCAAATGAATTAATGTCTCTTTTCGTTTCCCATTCTTATATGTCAAAATTGGACACTCTCAATAATTAAAAAAAAATCAAAATTGTTTTAAAATAAAAACACGTGTGGTATAAAAAATGAGTAAAATAATAGAATCAAAATATTATTTCCGTTTTTTAATCACTTTTAAAATATTAATATATAAATTTAACATAAAATTATTTTTTATAAGTAAAATTGATTTGTATATAAATGAAATTGTAAACAACTATTTTATGTAGTTTTCTTATAAAAATATTAATTCTATCACTTTATATATATATATATATATATATATATATATATATATATATATATATATTTTTTTTTAGATAATTCATCATTATCAAATGGTGAGGTGAATTACTACTATCTGTAAAAATTAGGTAATATATATTTTAAATTTTTTATCTTTTGCATAAGATTTTCTAATTTTAAGTAAATAATTTACTCTTATGGATTTTTATCTCTTTAAAAATCCTTTACTTAACTAATATATTTGATTACACAACATTTTAAATTTCTAATAAAAAATAAATTTTAAGTAAATAATTTACTCTTATGGATTTTTATCTCTTTAAAAATCCTTTACTTAACTAATATATTTGATTACACAACATTTTAAATTTCTAATAAAAAATAAATTATCCATTAACATTTCTTTATCTAAAATAGACTCTTAAGTTTAGATGTATATACAATCTAATCAACCCATCCATATTATAATATAATAATATATGCTTAACAAAATGATTGGTGTGAATTTCCATACATTTTTACATTGCTTGGTGACTCGACAGTTTTTGTTCTTGTTTGACAAATGTCTTATACTTATAGATTGTCCTTATATAATCACCATCATACTTTGATCTCGAAATTTAGAAAGTAACAATATCTTAATCACATGATGCCAAATATTGGAAAACCAGAACCATCCTACTTTAATCATCAACATCATATATCAACATCACTTAACTTAAATAACTAAAAAGTAATCTTTATCTTATATAAAATTTGAGGTTTGAACTTTATAGATTAAAGATAGTAACTAAAGGAAACTTATCTGAATTAATTAACAGAGACTTATTGTTATGAACTACCAAAACCATGAATTAATTTTATTTTAAGACTCCAATTAAGTTCAAGCAACAATGAATAGGAAACTTAATTAAAAAATAGACACCGATATTCTTACATATTTTTTTTATTATTATTTCTCATTATCTTTTATAATTATTTACTTTCTTTTTTTATAAAAATATAAAAATTAACTTTTGTTAAAATTATTTCAAATATCGTCACTAAACAATTTTTTTTCTTTAAAAAATATTCACCGTACTCCGAATATTAATACATATATACTTCCAAAACAAAACTGTAACAGGTGCCGAGAATCTGATAAGATCAAAGAATGTTGGTTGATCACATCATGTTGCAGTAATTAAACTGTTTATTTCCTTTGCATAGTTCGAGTCTATCCCTGTCTTTATCATCAATATATTTCAAATCGCATCCAATTCTTCACCCACATCAAATCAATAACAATTCAAATAATTTTGGTGTCATATGTGAATGATAGAATTTATACTTTATAAAACTTGAAAATCTATAAACACGTTTTGAAGATTGCAATCGAGGTTCTATATATACACTTTTTCATTTTTTTACTATAATTTTATTTTGTATCTGTTAGGTATAAGGAGAAGGTTTATCAGGGAGATACAACACTAACGAGACCTAAGTCCAATTATATAAAAAATTGACATCATTCTCAATCCAAAATCTTAAAATAATGAGTTCATGGGTTTTTATTTTTATATAACATGCTCCACTCTCTCATTTTTAGTCCATATGTGACTTAGACTTACACCAGAAATAAAAATACTTTCTAATATAGTCGTGGATGTAGACATACACATTAGGCCAGAACAAGTCAAATTTCCTGCGTCTATTTTTCTCTTATTGCCTTATTCCTACCCGTATTTGCAGCCAATATAACAAAAAACTTTCTCAGCAAATGTTCTGGCCATTATTCCTCATGAAACATACTTTATATAGCAACAGGCTATGGTGTTCCTTCCGAATGAAACCTAATTCGTCGTGATCGACAAAGAATGGTAATAGAGTTTTGTTCTGAGTACTATACATTCTCTCATTAATCAATTAAGATACGTGTTAACATATCAGTAGCTGTTTGTTAGTGTGAAACCTCTTCATGCAGATAGTGACTTTAAACTCTTTAACATAATTTGTTTTCTTTCAAATATTCACGATTTGATCAAAAGAATAACAAGATTTGATCTTCGCTAAAAAGAAAGGCAAGATTTGATCTTCATTTTTTATTATCTATGTTTTATCCCCTGCTGTTATTATATTGCACTGTATAATCTCACAACTTCAACACTAATTTTCTCTTAAACTATGGGGACCCACTACTAATACTGTAATATAAGTAAGCAATTCCCAACAATTTTTGTGATTTTAAACCGAGAAAAAGTGTTAGCTTGTTTTAAAACTTCTATAAATAAATTCAAATAAATTCTTTGAAATAATGTTAATTTGTTGTGGTAGTGTTTCCTTAATTGTGGTAGTATTACAGGAAAAATATTGCATAATTCATATTGTGAAACCTTTGGGGCCTTTGGAGCAAAGGTGAGACCTTTTTGGGCTTTTAGACAGAGTAATCGAACCCACAAAAACGAAAGCTACATAGATTGTACAACAAACAATCACATTTTACATTGTTTTATCTTTCTCATTGTAATGAGACCTGTTATACACTTTATTATATAAATAATAAACATTTCTCTTTAATAATATCGAAAGTGGATTATGTGGTTGACAATGTTGTATCTAATTACTTTCCGTCAACTCAAAAATAAAAATTGACGAGCGTGCCGTTGCACATCTTTTCATTATCTAATGAGTTTTAGGAAAGAAATCTCATTGTGACCCTATTGATTAGAAATCGGAACTATTACTCATTAGAGTCACCAATAACATCATTTCTAGACAAAGTGGAATGCTCCTTTTCACAATGTTTATCCAAATGCTAATGTTTTATACATGTAAAATGTTTCATATAATATTTACCTTGTTAGAACAAATTATTGCTCTAATTAACATGAAAAAACACTAATGTTAATTCCACTAGTACTTTTAACAAATAATATCTCTCCCAAATTCTGGAACTTAGTGCCAAAGTTACCAACTCCACTGAAAATTCTACACGAATCAAGACATATGGTTCAAGAATTAGCTTGTTTGTGACTTGTTTGAGGCTCTTGATTGTAATAATCTAATCTGAATGGATATCCACCACAAATTCAACCACTTAATTAACGTTTAGTTTGTGTTTCCGAGGTTCATAAGTATAGATTAGTTAATCACTAAACAAAGGTTTAAGAAAAAATTATTGACTTGTAATAAATTGTCGCGTACAACTTTATACATGATCATTTGCTTGTCACTCAAGAGTTGACTTTGCACACTTGCACTTAAAAAAACTGTTTATTAAAAGGTCAATATTGTGGCAACGGATAAAAGTTCAATATTTTGCAAGGTTGGTGACACACTCTCATTACTTCTGATCATCCTCGTCTGCCACAGAAAAAAGGATTACAAAGAGATGCATACATTGTACTTGGTTGTGGCATGTGCTATCTTCCATCTTTTTCTCTTTCCAAATACCTTTTGCCTTGCTGATACCAACATGAAATCAGGTTCTCAATGCTCAGAAGCTGATTATTCTGACAGTGATAGCACATTCCAGACCAATCTGAGGAGTTTGTTGGATTCCCTTGTATCTAACGTAGTGGAACACCATGGTTTTTACCAAAACGTTGTAGGAAAAAAGGCCAACAGGGTTTATGGTACAGTGTTATGCAGAGGGGACATATCTGCTACCAATTGTTCTGATTGCACCCTTAATTCGACCAGAGAAGCCACAAATGATTGTCCTATGAGGAATGATGTTACAATTTGGTTTAGATGGTGTTTCCTACGGTACTCAAATGAGAGCTTCTTTGGAGATATGCAACAGAGAGCCATGACAGTGACGAATGAAACCGACTTTGATGAGCCGTCAGTGGTCGCAGAAGGCCTTCCCTTCATGAGTAGAGTGGCGGCTGAGGCTGCAGACAAGTCATTCATGTTCCACACAGCAGTACTGAATACAAGTAAAAGTGGGAAGAGGTATGGCATGGCTCAATGCACCAGAGATATCAATAGGGAGGATTGCAGAAGGTGCTTGGATGCTCAGTTGCTCACTTTCAGAACTGTCATTGGAAACAAAAGAAGATGGGAAATTTATGGATCTAATTGCTTTATGTGGTACAATGACTATCAGTTTTATTCTAATGCCTCTACACTTCTGAGTGGTGAGTCCTTTGCCACTTCTTTACTTTTTTAGCCATTGAAATTAGAAGAGAACTACTCAAGAATTTTGTTTAGTTCTTTCATAAGAATTGAAGTTTTACTTAGATGATCTATAATGCCATTTATGGATATGTTTTCTTAGGTAGATGAGTGATATGAAACTATAATTCTTGTTGGAGACAACACTAGAAACACCTGAAATATATCTCAGGTTTTGTGTTTGAAGTTGTTTCACTACTAAAACCGTTTATCCTACTGATTATCTTGCTTTGTGGTACAGCTGCTTGGAGGCCCTCTTCTTCTTCTTGCACATCATTAATGATTGGCTTGACTCTTGCTGTCTCGGCTGCCCTTTTGGTGTTTTTTTAAGTATCATGTGACCCTTATTTTACAAGTTCTTTTAGAATGTCAAGAATTTGCAACGGGTGATTATTTAATTCAATTTTCATTACTTCTTCTGTGGGATTTGGTTTTTTGAGAGATGATTTAGGACTGCAGATGCATATATGTGCTGCAAAACTTCTCTTATTCTGTATGCCTTCCTTATTATTTTATTTGTTTGTCTCTTTATTTGAGGGCTTTGTGATTAATATGGCGATCATTCATTTCCATTATCACAAACTCCCCCCCTTTTTTTTTTCGATTTACAGATAGCTAATTTGCGTTCTTCGCATAACATGCAGCAAATTTTCTATCTGACAATATGAATTTGTAATATCATCATCACTACTCTTTTCTAAAATAGACATGCTTTACTTTTATTAGTACAAGAACTCAATATAGTGATATAATCAAGTCTCTAAGAACTTTCATTATAAGAACCGTTTTCTAAGCCATGGTGCTGGATAGGAAATTAATAATGCACTCAGTTTTAGAGTAACAAATGATGCGTAGGCTCCATCAGTAATCTTCACCAACCCACCGTGTTTTTCCTTTTAGATAACTCCTATTTTTCATTACAGCTATTACATCAGCACCTTTGATTGTTGTAATACTGAGCTACTACCACAGTACTTCTTCTATTCACACTCATTCTATCTAGATCTCTTCAACTTCATTTGCTACCTCAACCAGCTTATGGTCAAAACTGTTCTATATCCACTCTTTCTAAGAGGCTGGTCACTGTTGATTTTCCACTGCCACTTTCTCCAACTAAACAATGTAACTACACCACATGTTCTCAAAGAAAGTTTATCTGTACAGCCCAAAAAGCTTAATTGAGGTCTAGTTGGGTAATTGAAACTGATGTTTTAAAGTTCAATAAACTGATGTTTATACCCTCATTGCTGCTGGAGTCAGTGGTAGGTGTAGTGTCAAGAATGTTAAATATTGAAGCTGCGGAATCTTTGGCTTTATTAGTGTCTGGGGCAAAGGCACTAGTCTTGTTAAACAAAAAAAAACCTGCTCAAATTTGTGGTGAGAACTAGATCAAATGAAACAACATATAAAGAGGGAGCATAAGGTTTTGGTTGACCTATTTCACCTTGAAAACCTCTGGAAAAGTTGGTTTCCCATGTTGCACGAGAGCCGATCCAAGACAGAAAAAGGTAGCATTACTGCATTACAGAGCCAGAATAGAGAAACCAAATCCTGCACCACTCACAAGCCCCAACTGAACACCTTGTTTTTCCGGCTCTAGACATTTCTTCCTGTGCACGTCCAAATGTTAGGGAATGAATTTCCTGATGCACAACCTTTTCAAATGTTAGGGAATGAATTCTTTCTACTAATTTTGCCGCAGCAGCAATGCTAAAGAAGTAATTTTGCACAATCATGGCCACGACAAAGTAACTGAACTCAAACCCACGTGTAGAATGTCCAGAACCTAGAATCTTTGCACTGTTTTTCTGGAGGTTCAAAGAACATAGATATTGCTGAGGAGAACAAGAAGACAAACATAGGGAACACAAGACCTTGTATTATCGCAGCAATGTGACTATCAAATTACTTCTCTGCTTCAGAATTGTGTCTATCTTCTGCTTTCTTATCTCCTGGGTCGTTAGTTAATGATTGAATTGCCAAGTCAATACTTGGTCGTTAATTTCTAGGCTAATAACTGGGTCGACCTCTGTTCCAACTACCCGGTCTTAAACCGTCAATGTACTAGAATTTCGGTACAAAATGGAGGACAACGTTTTTTTTAAATAAAAAATAAATAAAGGATCAGTCCACAAACCCAACCTCTAACGAGACAACATTTCTAATCCGTCGTCTAGTTATGACCAGCCAGTTTGTTCGGTCATGTTTTAGGTGGGTCAACGGCATCCGCACCAAAACAGGCCCAATTCACCGTTTTATCAAATTTGAATGAGATTGAAATCTTAATCGATTAACCAGTAACGTTAATTAGGTTATCACCCTCAATGTTATAAATATATTATGGCATGCATGTAAAAAATAACAAACAAATATTAATTTAATTGGCTTAGTGCTATATTTTTTGATTTCTTACTCGGTTTTAACAGCCAAAATATCTAAATTATCGCGATGACCGGTTCATAGTTTTGATTTTTCTTTACTTAATAAAATTACTGGATAAAGACTCGTACCAATTTTCTAGAACTTCAATTTGAATTTTCGCCATGCTGGCCCACTCAATGGCTACCCACTGCCAAAGTTGTTTTCATTAAAATTAGTTATCTCTATCATCTTCGCTGCTTAATTAACATTTTATTAGCGGTTTTAATTTGTTTACTATTTCTATAGTAGTAGTAGACATGCTAAACTAGTTGTAACTTTAAAAATATAAAAGACTTATACAATTTACGTCAACAATAAAAAGTCATCTTAGTTTTCCGTCATCTCTCCTTTATGGATTTATTTGGGATCTTACGTATCTGATTATAAGAACTGAGACTACTCTGTATTAGAAATGTTGATAAACAAGTCTCTCTAGATAAACACTCTTTGTATTCAGATTTGTTGTGTCTTGAAATGAAACACTACATGGTCCTTTTATAGGCCTTTGGACATTACCCTTCAACTACATTCATTAAATATAACTACTACCAAACTCACAATTAATACAACAACTTCTAACTACCCACCTTCCAACTACCAACTACACACCTTCCAACTACCAACTACACACATTTAAGTTTATCTAACAAAATCCCCCCATAAACTTAAATGCTCTTCTTGTCCTTCATTCCAAGTATCATCTTGTTGTTCTCAAACAGAGAGGATGGCAGCGGCTTTGTAAACATATCTGCAGCTTGTGCACGACTTTCAACGTGCTCCAACTCTACATTTCCTTCTTTCACTTGTTCTCGGATGAAGTGAAATCGAACGTCAATGTGCTTGCTTCTCTCATGATTGACCGGGTTCTTTGCCAATTCAATGGCCGACTTGTTATCAACTCGGATCACAGTCCCCTTTTCTTGCTTCAATTCCAGTTTGCTTAGAAGGTTTCTAAGCC
>Ga0214542_1001031_pt1 | contig 55639 bp, 28 predicted proteins | sample CNSS1metaG_FD_160096 | JGI IMG/M metagenome (GOLD analysis project Ga0214542, IMG submission 160096) | Root nodule microbial communities from cowpea collected in UCLA plant growth center, Los Angeles, California, USA - CNSS1 | ecosystem: Host-associated > Plants > Roots > Nodule | place: USA...
GGGGGGGACCCCCCCCCCCCCCACCCACACACACACACAAACACAGAACAGACACACACACACAGTCACAAACAAAGATAGAGACACAAAAACAAACACGGAAAAACATAAACAGAGACACACAAAGAGAGAAACACACACATACATACACACACACACACACAAACACACACACACACACACATACACACATGCACACGTCCACACCCACGTCCATGCCCGCGCAAGTGCCCCCGCCCATGCCCACGTGCACGCCCACACACACGCCCACGCCCACGCCCGCGCCCACGCCTGCGCCATGCCCACTCGCACCCCCACCGCACGCCCACGCCTGCGCCCGCGCACATGCCTCCGCACACGTCCACACTCACGCCCACGTGCACGCACACGCCTATGTCCACGTCCACGCACATGCACACGCATGCACTCGCGCACACGCCCACCCACACCCACACGCGCACACACATGCACACGAACACGTGCAAACACACATACACACACATGCAAGCAAGCACACATGCATGAAGGTACGCCCACACGTATACACTCATACAACAAGGCACACACACCCACCTATCCACACGCGTGCGCACACATACACACACATGTGCAACATCCACACACAAAAATTAGATACCTTAACGTGTATAATTTAGCCATTAAATTAACTTCTTAAGTAATATTCGGCTTAAAATATTTTAAAACAATCATGTATTAACCCAAAACTCAAATAACATCCAAATAAAACATCATCCACATAGAAATCAAAATCTTATGACCAAGTCACTTCACATCCATAAAGTATATCCTAAGGTTCAATAAAGATAAAAACAAATGAAAAGAAAAAAAAGAAAGATGGGAATTTACAAGTATATGTGAATTTACCAGCCGTAACATATAAAAGTCTCATTTGTGTAGATGGTGTATGGTCTATAAAAAGCTATATATAATAATTGTACTAAAAGTAATCGGTTAAATGAATGGGTATAGAAGGAAACGTCCTTGTAGTTTTTCAATCATACCATATATCGGATCGGACCACTCTAAAGTTGAAATAAACTTTTCCTTTTTCCATTTCCTTTCTCATTCTTTTATTTCTTCTAAAATCTTCTACAAACTAACTATATCAAAATAAAACATGCTATAAATAACAAAAACAAACAAATATATCTATATATATACACACAACAATTGCAGAAGAATATGTCTTGGTTTAAACAAGACACAGAAGGGTGAAACCACTACGTCAAAAACAAAAAAACACTACAAGTTTTTCATATTATATATATATATATATATATATATATATATATATATATATATATATATGTATGTGTGTGTGTGTGTAAATCAAGTTGTTACTTTGTATTTTAATGGGGACGGGTTATCCACGTTTTTGTATTAATGGTGAGGACCATCTAATGTTTTCTCGCCATCACAATAATTATTTTGACTTTAAAGTGACATGTATCAATGTTTTCTTACATAATCAATAAATAATGTTAAAGTTTCCAAATTTAAGGAAAAATATCACAAAATTTTAAGGATTACGATTATATTCATTTATAGTCAAAGAGTCTAATTTTGTATCTTGTAGTTTGTTTGTTTTTTTTTTTACAGAAATTATTTAATTATAATTTATCTGAGTTTCATTTTTAAAGTAAATAAATATTACAAAACTCCTCATGTTTTTAATTATATATTAGTATGATTTCAAATATATTGAAATAATTAGACATTCGAGATTGGAGATGCATTTTTAAACTCAGGGTCCATTTTAAAATTCTACAATTTTATCTTTACAAGACATTTAGATTGAAAAAAATATTTAAATTACTTTTTATCTTAACTCTTAAATAATATAAGATTAAGAACAATACAAAACTTTTTATATTACTAAATTTTTTATTTATAACGAACAAAAGTGTAATTAATTTGTCCTACGAGGAAAAATACATTTTGTGGTTAGAAATTTTACTACAAATCAGTATTTTTAAGTTTGTATAATATTTTTTTTTCCTTTTTCTACACATCTTAAAAGTCTTAAATATAGAATCAATGAGTGAATTTCTCACTCGTAATATAGTATAAATCTTCTAAATTAATTTAAAATGTTGTCTATCTCAACTTTCTTATACTTTTCGTTAACATATTATTTTCATTAGTTTAATGATGAGTCAATTTTTTAAAATATTAATAGAAATCTTATCCTTTGTGAATGTGTGGCCTTTATTAACAAACAAACAATTCGTATTGTATTGAGTTTCAGTGCTAATTTAACTTCTTTAAAACCTAAACATTTATAAAGGTTTTTTTTAATTTTTTTATCATTAATCAAAACTTAAATAAGTTTCTAATCGCGCTTTATTTTTCTTTACATCTCATAATATTTAAAATAAATTTTTAATTCTTATAAAATATATAATTTTTATTTTTAACTTATATCAAATATATTTATTAGATTTTCATTATTCTAAAATTTCAAATTACTGTTTTAGTTGTCAATATTTATTCATTTTTAGTAGTTAATATTTATTTGAATTAATACATCAGGATTATATCACAATGTTATTTAGTATTTGAAATAACCATTTAACACTTTTATTCAACATACAAATAGTTATATAATATTAGAATATTAAGAATAACAAACAATAAAACATTAATTTTACAGAAAATAAAAATAAAAGATAGTTTTTTATTAAAATAAAATCAACACTCATTTACATACATACTGAAAACATATTTTTTTTATATGAAATATATTTTTTCTATAAATATTTCTTATACAAAGATTTTTATGTTTATATAGTTAATAACATAAAAATTTAATAAATGTATACTTTACTTTAATTGTTCATTAGATTATAAGTCTATGTCATTTTCTGAAATCTAATAATATGCATATAAGTAATCTAGTTACTAAAATAATTCACCACTTAAACATTTGTTATACAAGTTTTTTGTACTCTATTAAAAAATTCTGCAATATTTTTTGTGATTTCCAATTATGTTTGAAATCAATTTTATTTAGTTCTATTTGATAAATCATGTTTTACTCTAAAGGAATTATTTCTATATATAAAAAAAATACATTGAAGAAATCAGGTACATCTATGGAAGTATGGTTAAATATGATTTAGTCTAAAATTTTGACACAAAATTGAAATTTGTTTAATGTTATATATTTTAGTTTTTAAATTTTAAAAAAAATAAATGAATATAATATTTTAACTCGTTAATTATTTTATATGTTAAACATGTTTTTCAACCGAAATTGAAGTGAAAAGATATCAAAGAATAGAAACTTGAATGCTAGTTCGAAACATGTTTGACATGTCAAAAATATTTAATACTGAATTATAATAACTACATACATTCTCTTTTAAAGTTTGAAGACTCAAAATATATCAAAATTTTATAATTTTAATTTTACATCAAAATTCAATAATTAAAAACATAATTAATCTAATATTTTTGAAGATTTAATTTGTTTAAGTCAATAAATCTTAAAAAAAAATTAATTAATCTAATATTTTTATAAAAATATTTAGAATAGAAAAATAACAACAACTTTTTAAATTTAAATTATGTAAGGTCACATCGTGTATATATATATATATATATATATATATATATATATATATATATATATATATATATATATATATATTCTTTAGAAAAAGGTAAATGCATACAGAGTGGAGAATTCTTTTAGGTACACAAATTTAGGTGCAATTATCAAGTTGCATGACAATGTGTGACTTTTTGAATGTGGTGCAATTCATTTTTTATTATAAGAATGGTACATTTTTTAAAAATTATTCAAATAGACATGTCCATCCAATTTCTCAAACCATTTCTTCCCATAGTTTATTGAGAAATTCCAATTTGTTTGAATTTTGAGACTTCTTTAATTATAACTCATCAATTATTTGAACCAAGAGTTTAAATATTACGACTTGTTATGACAAACCTACATTACACTCATTAATCCATATTTATTACATAAAATTTCATCCTTATTATTCTCGTATCGATATACGACATATTATCATATATTAAAATATGATTCTATAAAGTTTAAATCAAAATATTAAGTAATAATTAGATAAAGTAAAAGAATCGTATAAAATATTTCGCAATTACAAAATTCATGACAACAAACATATGTAAATTTTGCAAACATCAATGAAATACACTTAAAAAGTATTTTTAAAAAGTTATAAAAAGAAAAACAATATTTAAGTTTAAAAATATTTCAAATGTCTTTTTATTCATTTATTTTCTTATATACTAATAAATATTATATTGAATGAAATCGAATAGTAGTTCAACCACAGTTTTTAGTCTTTTGACACTTATAAAGAAACTACATTTTGTGGATGAATTGAAAATAATTTCTAAATTGACTAATATGCTTAATTCAAAAGGGAGATTCTAATAATAATGAGATGTTCAAACTACAAAAAAATCTAGTAGGAGTAAGCCAAAGAAACCTATTACTAATTCTCTAAAACAAAATCTTCTAAAACTTAAACTTTTTTTTTTAATGTGAAAGAATTGACTAATGATAATTTTTTTAGTATGACGAGGAATTTGTCTTTTCCTTGTTATATGAAATTTAAAGTATCTAATGATTTTCATGAAAGAAATTATGATTCTTTTTCATACAAGCTCAAAATAATTCTATATTGGGTTAGATGTGGTCTTCCAATGGTTTTCTTTCATTTTCTTTTTTCTTTTTTTAAATAAAATATTAATATAATGGCGATGATACCTAGCATTAATTTATTTAGAAATCAAATAGGTAAGAAATATTAAAGTAATAATAATAATAATTCAAATTTAAACATAAATATTTTATCTTTCGAACTTCAATCTATATTTGATGGTATAAACAAGATTTATAATAATAAAATAAAATAATTATATTATAGTAAATGAAAGATTTTTAACAAGCAATAGTAAAATTACATTTATAAGAATGATTTAGAAAATAAAAAATATATAAAAATCATCAAAATATTATTCCGCATAATAAAAATAAACAACAAATAAAAATATTAAAAAAATAAAAATTGATCAAACAATTTCATACACCATTAAATAAAACTGCACGAATAAAAAAATATGTATAATTAAGAGTATAATAAGATGAAAAATACCTTGGACATTTAAGAAAATTTCCAAATATAAAAAACAATTGAATTGTTGAGAGATAATGAAAATTGTTTAGCAAAACAAATTTTTTTCAAATAATACAAAAATTAAGGATTAAAGAGAATATAATCTGTTGGAAGTCCCACATCTAGTAGAGATAAGGCTAATTCACAATATATAAGTGAGAGAAATCTTCACCTTATAAGCTGGTTTTGTGGGATTTAATTAAGCTTAAACTCTACTTTTTCTAACATGGTATCAAAGCCAAGCTATAGCCTATCCAGTGAGATTTCTTAGACATTATGTTCCACCCGTTCCATATCCACTAGAGATAAGGTCAATTCACAATATATAAGTGAGAGCAATTCTCACCTTACAAGTCGATTTTGTGGGGTTGAGTTGGGTTTAAACTCCACTTTCCATAACATAATCATAGTAGTTTCACTATAAAGTTTTAGCAAAACAAAAACTTTCCAAACAAATCCACAATTATCTATAATGATAGTAGTTTGACTATCAAGTTGTCAAGGAACCCAATAATGCATGGGAGAAGTAAAAACATCAATGTACACTTTCATTTCTTAAAAGATCTTATAAAGAATGTCACCATTGAACTTCAACATTGTAATTCACAAGAGCAAGTAGCATATGTCATGACTAAGACACTTAAATTGAAAGACTTTGTTCAAATATGAGCAAACTGGGAGTAATAGCAAATGTAAATTGAATATCTAGATGTTTTAGTAAGTTTCTAGATGTTACTAGAAACTTGGAGTTTTAGTCTATCAGTTTTGAACAAGTCAACTTGATTCCTCTAGAATTTTGGTGCCTCTTGTTTCTAATAGAGTTGGTGGTAGAAAATAAGAAAGTGATCTTTTAAGTTGGTTATATATATATATATATATATATATATATATATATATATATATATATATATATATATTAAAATTTTCAATTATACTTTTGTTATAGTTATAGTTCTGGATTGTACAATCCACAGATATTTTAGATTATATAATTTGTAATGCAAATTTACATTTTGAATTGATATGTAATGCAATTTTTGCATTCTAGATTACAATTTGTAATGTAATTTTCAATTTCAGATTGTACAATTTAAAATGTATACGGATTGTAAAATTTGAAACTTATATTTCATGTCTTTTATCACTAATTATCATCTTCTTCCTTACACTTCATATTATTATAATTTTTTCATTTTTTTTGAATGAACACCTATGAATGTTTTTTAGGGTGAAGGTGAAAGAAGAAGGGATAAAGGTGGGAGGTCAAAGAATAAGATAGAGTGGAGGTGAAGAAGGAGGTGGGAGAAGATGAGTGAAGTTGGAGGTGAAAGAAGAAGATATGGTGGAGGTTGAAGAAAGTATGTAGGTGTTTTGAGGGAGGAGAAGAGAATAAAAGGCGGGCAAATTTGTTTTTTACCTTGCTTATGGGGGTGCAATAAGAAAATATAGGGGTGCAGGAAGAAATTCACTACCTTTATTTACTTCAAGTTATCAAATTAAGGGAAAAAAAGTTAATGCAAGTTTATAGTTTATGTATCTTAGTAATTAAATAGAGACATGTATGAAACTATATTTACTAATATTCATACTTGTACCTCTTATATCAGATAATGTGAGAATTTTTTTGACAAAATTATAACGAATTTGGATAATACTCGTGGAAGAAATTCATGTCATCCCTAGTGGAAACACGTAATCACATTTTTTATCACATTGTAATATTCAATTTGATTATTTTTATGTGTAATTAATTACGAAATAGAATTGTAATACAATTTTAATATATATATATATTATTAAAAAAATTATATAACCATTATTTTTAGAAAATTTATTTATTTAGTTATTTTAAAATTAAAAAATTATTCAATATATAAAGGTAGACTATTTTAGTAGGTTCACACACGTTTTCTTAAAAAAAGAAAGAAAGCATAAATGCACATCAAGAATCAAGAGTTATCGCAACATTTAGGTTGGCACATTTTACTGGTGCAGTTATTTAGGTTCACACATTTTATTGGAGCAATTATTTAATTGCATGCCAATTTGTTATTAAAATAACTTTTTTAATTAAGTGCAATTGATTTCTGTAATCACGAAAATGGTAATTTATTACAAAAGTTATTGAAATTAATTTTATATAATTAATTAAGTTTTGTGTTCTGGATAAATTTAAAAATTTTAATTGACTTCAAACTAAATTTTTGTGTAATATTAAGTTCTAAAAATTGTAACTTTTTTAATTGAATCACACAATTAGATTTTTCTATTGATTATGTAAGATGAGAATTATTTTGCACCATCACTTTTTAAATGTTGTTAAATAACATTTTATTAGTAGTTTAGATAAATCATTATTTATATTAGCAATCATTATGAAGATAATTTTTTATTGAAATATTCATTTGACTTATCTGAAATTGATTTTATTTATTTTATTATTTTTAATTCATTATATAAATTATTGGGACCACCCTGAATTATCAATGTTACATCGGTATATAGTCACTTTTTTGGGAAAAATTCATAGTTATCTAACACAGGTGTTTAGAGTAACAAATTCAATACATAATTAACAATAACATTATATTTAAGCAACGTTAAAAATAGTGATTAGAGAAGATTTGGATATTTCTTAAGGTTTCTACAGATGAAAAACGAGTAAGAATAATATAAATAGATAAATATTCTAAAGTAAAAGAAAGAGCAAGTTTTAGTTTTTAAATATTCCAAAATAGTTTTATAAATACATTTATTTTATAGATCAATGAGAGACTAAAAAACAAATTTTATAGTTGTATATAGAGATTAGAATGTTTGAGATAGAAGAAAATTGAAATTCATAAATCTTTTTATCCTCTCCTACTTCTGCACAAAGGTAATAAATAAGCTGATTTTTTTTTATAATTGTACACTATTTTTTATTTTAAATTTCCTGAATTTTATTAAAATACTTAGTTTTAAAAAATTATAAAAATAAAAAATAGTCGCAAGCTGATATTTAAAAGAAATTAAAATATTAAAAGTAAATACGGTAGAAAAACTAAATACAATTTCACATCTTCTTTTCAAAATACAGATATTACGTTACATGATCGGTGACGTTTTAATCAAAAATAAGAAAAATGGTTACCTATTTCGGTAATTTTATTCAAAATATATAAGCTTTTAGTGTATTTTAAAGCGAAAAAGAATCCAAAATAATAATAGAGAATTTGAATTTCCTAATTTTATTTGAATTTGAATCATCCTCCCAAAATTTCTTTTGTAAAATTTATATTTAAAAGCAACTTGTATGTTTTTCAAGCAAATATCATCAAAATTTTCTATCAATAAATGACAAATCAGAAAGAAAAAAAAGTAAAATGGATGGCTGCTAGCAATTTGTTGTATTACATTGTAATGAATGAATTCTTTGTGGTGCGTACGGATTTTGAATGCAACATAACAATAATTTGATTTAAAAAAAAAATAAATTGTCAGCAGTTTCTTAGAATGCAATAAATTCCGATACTTGCTCTAATTGCGGCCCACACTTATTAATGGACTTTATAATCGAGTTAATACATTTTTATCTCTTAATTTTTAATAAATTTTAAAATTTTAGATCAATTTAATCTTTTATATTTCGAAATATATGTATTTAATCATTTTAATTAAAGTTTATTTGACATTTCAAACACATTTAATAACAGTATTTAACTTAACGTTAAAATAATAATGTGTGAACCAATATAAACAACTCAAATACAATTATTTAACGTGTACGAAACATTAAATAACTAAATCTAATAAAATAATAAAATTTAATTAAAATGACTAAATTCACTTAGTTCAAGAGAAGAATGACTAAATTGATTTAAAGTTTCGAGATGAATTAATTTCAAAATTCATTGAGAGTTACATATTTAACCCTTTATAATTTAATTAAAAAAATGGAAAAATATAATTATGTTAGTGAAAACAATTTTTTAATGAATTATAAATACAGAAAAAAAATTGTCAATTACAAAATTACATTTAAAGAATTATTTTGGACGATAATATATTCATACTCTGAATAAAAATGTGTTGCCCATATTGTTCCAAATTTCAATCATCGGAAGCAATTATTTAAGCAAATTGAATTTTCACACTTGTAATTACTTGTTTTATTGTTAATTGAGAGTCACATCAAATAAACTTTAAGAAAGATTGATGTTTTCAACATGATTATTAAAGCTTTCTATTCTTTGAACATCTCAATCACCATTTACATGAAAACTAATTCCAATTATTCTTCCAATGTTATCTAGATATTTATACTTTTTATTATAAAAACTGAAATAAATTTTTTATCTTGTTTTAGTTTAGCTATTCTTCTTTTTATAAAATTTGGAATAATTTTTAATTGAATAGAGGGGTATATAAAACTATCTCGTTGAATTTTGAACCACATTCTCATCTCTCTTTCAAGATTTTTCATCTTGAACCCGTAGATGAAGATACAATACTTCCAGGACTTAATTTATACATATAAGAATCGGTTCTAGTTATAATCAATATAAAAAATGGATGCGATAACATTTTATTAATAAAGAAAAAAACTTTTTATATCCATTATAGTTATATAGATATATAGATATAGAAAGCGGACACCATAATATTTTTATAATTAAAAAAACTTTTTATACCGGTCTATATACAAATGGGGTTTTACATTAATCTTTATAAAATGTATAAAATTTAATTTTAATCCATATACGTTCTTATAATTTTCGAATGACATTTTTAGTTTCTAATATTTATTTGAGTTGATAAAGATCATTATTGTATTACAACATTACGTTGTATTTGAAATAGTAATCTAACTTTTTATTCAGTTCATACAGTTATGTAGAGTCACAATATCAGAAATGAAGTAATAATAATCTACAATTTTGCAAAAGCAAAAATAAATTTCTTTTTCATAACTCACTTATTTAATATATAAAACTTTAATTAAATTGTTGATTGAAATTTAGTAAAATGTGGCCTTCTTCCAACCATATATTAACTCTTTTTATAAAGATGTCCATATTAGAAAAGAAATGAGGAATTATAAGAATAACAGAACTGATAATATTTGAAAATTCAAAATATAGATTAGGTGAACATTATTACTAGGTACAAGGTCACGTCATATATACCTTTTTTGTTGGATTAATGCACGTTTTCCTTTCTTTAAAAGGTATATGCGCATTTTCACCTATGGGGGTCCACTTCCCGATGTGGTGTAATTAACTTTTCTAACTTTAAATAATTATTCAAATAGACTGATATAGTTTTTTTTTTAAATTATTTTTTATAAAGTTACAAAAGCTGTAACATTAAATCGACTTGGATATTTCTTTTTCTTTTAGGTTAAATATATTTTTATGTTAAATATATTTTTAGTTAAAATACTTCGATGGTCCTCGTTTTGGTTCAAAAATCTCAAATTGGTCCTCGAATTTTAATTGATCTCAATTTCGTCCTCATTTTTGTAAATGTGTTTTAAATTAACCCTTTCCGTTATCAGTTCACAGACGGCGTTTATTCCTGATGATGTGGCTGTTTTGTGTATTCTGACGTGTCATTCACTTGTTTTGGCACATATGTTCTTAGTTTCTCTTTTAAAAAGAGATTATTTTCATAACATTTGAATGTTAGGGTTTGAAAAGGGTGAGGTGAAGTTGTCTCTTGCGTTCTCAATTGGTAAGATTAGTAATGTCTCCCTCTCATTCTTGCTCATCCTGCACTTACAATGCTTGGGAGATGAAAAATTCCAGCTTTTCTTCTCATGGAAGTGCGGTGAGGAAGTCCGATTTAACACCTGTTTGTTATTGCGGTGAGAAGACAATCACAAGAACTGCTAGAACGACTAAGAACATGGGGAGAAAATTTTGGGGGGACAAGCAACATTTAATCACAAAATAAAAGCCATACAACATCATTCCCAACCAACAAAACCCTAAACAGCCAAGGATGAACCGATACTCACCTTCACAGTGTGGTGCTCAAGAACGACTACGATCAACGACACTAAAGCTCGAAAATCGAACACTGAAATGTTCGAGCTCACCTTCGACGACGCTGAATCTCACCTTCGTCGACGTTCACGGCATTTACTCGAGTCGCCCTCGCAGTCGCGATTCTTCAACACTCAATTTCAATCCTAATTCATTAATTTAGGGTTTTTATACAAATGCTTATTTTAATGAATAACGCCACGTACAAATTTTTCAGTCCTCAAATTAATGAATCAAGCCACGTCAGATGATTAAAATGAAGTTAACGTTAACAATTTTGACACTGTTAACGATTGGGTTAATTTAAAACACATTTACAAAAATAAGGACGAAATTGAGATCAATTAAAATTCGAGGACCAATTTGAGATTTTTGAACCAAAACGAAGACCATCGAAGTATTTTAACCTATATTTTTTTATTAATTTTTAGTCAATTTTAAATTAGTTTATTTTGAAATTTTGAATTAATTTAGTCATTTATTTTTTGAAATACGTATATTTAATTGTCTTAATCAAATTTTGTCAGATTTATTTAATATGTTTCGTACACATGTTAGGATTGTATTTGAGTTATTTAGAATTTTGATACATTTTTTCTTTAATATTAAGTCAAATACTATTATGAAACGCGTTTAAAATATCAAATAAACTTAACAAAATTTGATCAGAATGACTAAATCCACATATTTTGAAAGATATGAAAAACTAAATTGGTCCAAAATTTTGAAATGAACTAATTCCAAAATTCATCGAAAATTAAGGGATCAAAAACATATTTAACCTTTTTTTTTTACTAAACGGTAATATGAAAGTTCCAAAAATAAAATTACAATCACATCCTCATGAAAACTTATGTAAAATTATTAAAAGTAAAGAATTTATATTGTTTAATTATAAAACATTTTTTAATCTATCTTCTCCGTCACATCATACATATATTTTTACAAACTTTCCTCTCAAATCCACGTACAACTTTTCATACTTTTCATTTAATTCAAACAATCTCATATTCATCTTCAAATCTATTCCATCAAATTTATCTCTCAATGCAAATACAACATTAATTATTAGTTCATACTGCAATAATTTTTATACAATAATTGAATTAGATAATAATAACGAAAAATAAAGAATTACGCCATTGAAGAAACTTAGAAAGTAGAATTAGATTTTTTTCAGCATTCTGTTGTAATTTCATTTCAAAATTACCACAACGGTATAAGTTTTTTAAAAAATATTGTATATACGTAAGTCGTACCAACTTAGTATAATTTCGTTTTATAACAAGAAGTTGGACCAAATTGAAATGACTCCATGCAAATGAATTACTACTGAAATCGTGTCAACTTATAACGATTTTTTTTTTTGTGAAAAATGATCCGAAAATAAAATTTTACGAGAATGGTGAAAAAAGCTATAATTGGAACATGCATGCGGTGGGACGATCACGGTTTTGGTTTGTCGCCACTTCAAAGTCTCCACTAACTAAACCCCACACTCCAGTCTTGTCACCTTCGTGCATCTTTTAGCCGACATTATTAAATACTTATGATCACACAAAATAATTCACATAAAGAAAACCCTCTCCTTGTTATTCTGATTTCATTGTCAATTTAATGTGAATATTATGTTAATTCCTTTTATCTTTATCTTCTGTGTATAGTTAATTCCTTATAGAGAATATTATGGACATGTAAAGAGTTGTTTTTGTCTTATTGTTTTGGTCGATGTAGCATGAATTGTAGTGGCGAAACATGTTTGGTCTATTAAGAAAGAAGAAGCACTTTTTGGTCCTATATATATATCTATCTCTCTTTGTCATCAACATTCAACATTAATTCTTCAAAGCATGGAAAATTGTAGAGAGATGGAAGCAGCACTGGTAAGAAAGAGTGGTGAAGAAGAAGAAGAAGTAGCATTCTGGGAAGAGTTAAAGAGGATAAGCTCGATGGCGGCTCCAATGGTGGCTGTTACGGTTTCACAGTACCTTATGGAGGTTGTGTCACTGATGATGGTGGGACATTTGGGGGTACTGGTATCCTTCTCCGGGGTTGCTGTTGCCACCTCTTTTGCAGAAGTTACCGGATTCATTGTCCTTGTAAATACAACTCTCCTTCCGATGCAATTTTTTTTTATCTCATTTTTTTTATTAGAGTATATATTTTTTTATAATCGGAAAATTATATTTTAAAGTACGAATTTAAGTTTTATATTAAGTAAAAATAGAAAAGTTAAACATCGTATAAGGAAAAAAATCGTAAAATTATTGTTCCAAGGTTTTTTGTTAAAATGGATAAAACTCATGTCACGTATATATAATAGTTCTCTAATGACCTTTACTTCTAAAAGTAAAATCAGTGATATCAAAGTTACTGGTTCATCTGGGATATTATACAGTTGAAGAAAATATACCGTATCGAAAGGAACTCACTCTTAGTCTCTGTTTGTTTCTACCTATTTACTATGGTAGAGGATAGATTTGCAGGTGAATGTTGTTTGTTTAAGCTAATTTGAGGTAATTTACAAGGACAAATTTGAAGGAATGGAGAGAAAGTGATCATCTTTGAAATGAAGAGATTTGAATAAAAAGTTATACCACTTTTTGTAAAATTATATATAGAATTACTACATATAATTTTAAACTTATTTTATGTCATTACAGAAAAATGCTATTTATTATAAAAATTTCAAATATTTAAAATGTAACTAATTAATACTTTATTTTGAATTATAAATTATTCAATTTTAATTAGTTTAAAGTTATATTATGTTTAGATTAAATTAATTAATATCTTATTTATATTAAATTTTTGATTGGATGCAAAAAATTTATATTAACCACGAATAAATAGAATTAAACACTTTTTTTGTTAAACACCACGAATGAATAAAATTAAACACATCTTGTTAAAATATTACAATAATTTATAAATTGTATTAGATAACTATGGTAAAAATAAATATAATTAATATAAAATTTAAAAATTATTGGGATTTAAAATTTGAAAATGATTGGAATTTAAGTTATTTCTATTGTTATAATGAAATATGTTTTCTTCAAGTTTTCAATTGTTTAAATTTTCCTTTTCTTGACTTTTAGAAATGTTACAATTTATATTTTAATTTAATGTTTAATATTTTCTGTACTTAGACTTTATCTCAAATGTACAATTTTTAATTTAAATTATTTTTATTAATGTATAACCTTTTTTAACAAAATTACTCCCAATTAATTTATAATAACTTTAAACTAACACTTTAATTTAAAATAATTTTATAATGTCAAATTATTACTTACATTGTTAAAGTTAATCTCCAAAATTTTATTCCATCTTAATTTCTAAAAATTATATTTTTATCAATATTAATTTTCTAGTTTAAATAATAATTGACATTTTATAGTAATATAATTTACATTATGTATAATTTAATTTAAATTACTTTTATGTACAAGGATAAACTAGTTATTTTATTCTTTTATCAATTAAACTTTTTTTTTAATTTATCCTATCATCACTTACTAATTCTTATAAACATTTCTCTCATTTTCCTTCAAATTTTACAATTTTTCTCTTAATCCAAACAATTCACCTTCACTCCTCTTTTCTCATAAATTCCTTCAAATTCATTCTTTGAAACAAACACATACTTAGAGAGGAGATTGATAAACTACCCTTAAAATTAAACCCATCACTTCACATCCCTTACTGTACTAGGTAATCTTTTGAAATGCTTATGTTGCATTGCAGTTGGGAATGTCTGGTGCATTGGAAACTTTGTGTGGGCAAATGTATGGTGCAGAAGAGTATAGAAAGTTTGGGAACTACACTTGGTGTGCTACAGTGACTCTGATATTGGTTTGTCTCCCAATATCTCTGGTGTGGATATTCACCGATAAAATACTCATCTTGTTTAGTCAAGACCCTGAAATTTCTCGTGTAGCTTCTCAGTACTGCATATACCTCATACCAGGGCTATTTGGCTACGCTATTCTTCAGGCTTTGACTCGCTACTTCCAGGCTCAGAGTATGATCTTTCCCATGGTTTTCAGCTCAATTACCACACTATGTTTGCATGTTCCTATTTGTTGGGGTTTGGTTTTTCCGTTGGGCCTAGGACATGTTGGAGCTGCATTAGCCATTGGATTTTCTTATTGGTTGAATGTGGTTTGGCTTGCAATTTACATGCTATACTCCCCGGCTTGTCAAAAAACCAAGATTGTATTTTCTAGTAATGCTTTACTTGACATTCCAGAGTTCTTAAAACTATCTATCCCTTCAGGACTCATGTTATGGTAAATATATTTGCATCTCCTCTAACATAATGCTTTTTCTTGATATATTTTTCTTATGCTAATTACATTTTTCACACTTCTCTGTAGTTTTGAATCCTGGTCTTTTGAGGCGCTAACTTTACTTGCGGGGCTTTTGCCTAATCCCCAACTTCAAACCTCAGTATTGTCAGTTTGGTGGGTGGATACAATTTCTTTTCCATTACTTTGAAATAACTCTGATGTCATCATCTTCTGACTTTTATCACACCCTTGCAGCCTTAATGTTACTACCTTACACTACTTCGTTCCTTTTGCTGTTGGTGCTTCTGCAAGGTCCAGTTCAAATTTGTCCCTTTTTTAATTGCCTCACTCTTTGCTAATGGTTATGCTTTTTAAATTTGTGGTGGCTCTGGTTCATAATCTTTGACTGCCATGGTAGAAAAAGTTAAACCACAAGCTTACTTGTATAATTAATCTTTAATGGAAGGAAATGGGCATACTTGGACAATCATAACACAAAGATAACTATATTGTCAAGTGAAGGGGAAAACCATGTCATAATTTATGTTTTTTTTTTTTTTTTCTGATCATGCACATCTATTGCCACTAGTCATTGGTCATTACATATTCTGATTTTTCTGTGTTTTTCTTGGTTTATCCTTTCTTTATTTTTACTTGTTACATCATCCCACAAATTGACATGGTGGTTGTTTTGCAGCACTCGGGTTGCAAATGAACTAGGGGCAGGGAATCCAAGGACGGCCAAAGGTGTTGTTCGTGTGGTTGTGATTCTTGGGATTGTAGAGGCAATCATTATGAGCATAGTCTTCTTTAGTTGTCGACATGTATTAGGATATGCCTATAGCAATGATATAGAAGTTGTGGATTATCTTGCAAGCATGGCTCCCATCCTTTGTGTGTCTCTCAGTGCAGATAGTTTAAATGGAGCACTTTCTGGTGACTTCAAAATCATCATCATCTTCTTCTTCTTCTTCTTCTATGTAACTACAAATACACACACACACACACATATACACATTTATTTATACACATTATAACAACATTGTTGATTGTTGCATGTATATCTATGAACATGTGTAGGGATAGCGAGAGGTGGAGGATTTCAACAAATAGGGGCTTACGTGAACCTAGGAGCCTACTATCTTGTGGGAATTCCTATGGGTTTGTTTTTAGGTTTTCATTTACAACTAAATGCCCAAGGGCTTTGGATGGGGCCTGTATCAGGGTCTGTTCTACAAGTAATTATTCTTGTTATCATAACATCACAAACAAATTGGCAAAAAGAGGTTAGTTTTAGTTTTCTCACATGCATAAATCTATGCTCTTTCATTTTTAGACTCTTTGCATGCATGGAATGCATGTTGCAAATAATAGTAAGACATCACCTGAATAGATAGTTGATATTAAATTATTGTACTTGGTTGTTGTTATTATTGCAGGCAACTAAAGCCAGGGAAAGAGTGGTCGAGAACTCAAGTAAAACTGACACTGTTTTTGTTTGAGATATTCAAGGCAAGTGAACAATAAAAGAGTGGAAGAACTGACAATACATTGTCCTAACACTTTTGGTTTTTGATTTGATTGTGGAAATATAGGGAAATAGGGATAACATAGAGGATTTTCAAGTGTGTCAACTTTCTCTATAGTTCTATGGTTGTGTTTTGCTTTTGTTGTATGTTTGTCATTGGATTTATTTATGTTAACACATGTAAACAAGTTGTGTGAATATGTGATGAGAGTTTTGTATTGGATTTGCTTCTGGCTGATGTTTATGCACAAATAATCAAATTAATGAACATGTTTCTTTTTTACTTTGATGTATGATATGAATGTAGTGATAATGTGTGATAAATCATTCATTTGCTTCTTGCTTTAGTATTATATGATAAAAGTTGAAAACATGTGTTGTCTAAAGTTATTACTTTTGTACTATTATATGAACATATTATTTTTATAAATGTACCTCCACCAAACAACAAAACAATACCATAATGAAAAGGTTTACTTTTTGTTGAATGATACAATATAAGAATGAGTGTCTCAACAATGATATTGTTGGGTTAGAAATAAACTTAAATGTATTAACCGTTGTGGGTAGTTAATATATTATTTGTTGTCTTATATGTAGTTAATGAGTTAGCCAGTTTTAGACACTTTTATCTGTTTTGAGTACTATGACCAGGAATGTGTGAGAATAAATTGCGTTGTTGTTTGCATGAATAACACAACAACAACATAGATGAATCAATTTATTTACAAAGTAAATTTGTTGCCAACAAATTGGCATTAGAGCCAAAGAGTTTGAGTGTTTGAGTGTTTGTAAAAGAGAGAGTGAGATGGTCAGTCTTACAAACAGTGTTGCCAACAAGTTAGTATCAGAGCCAAAGAGTTTAAGTTTCTAAGTGTTTGTAAAAGAGAGAGTGAGATGGTCAGTCTTACAAACAATGCCTTTCCTCGAGTTGACAAATGCGGTCAACTATTACAATATGAGTCTCTACATGAAGGCTCTTCTTGGCTCCCAAGACAACTGGGAAGTGGTGGAAAATGGTCACGAAGAACCAACAAACACCACGAATGGTCGAATGCCCAAATGAATGCGTTGAAAGTAGCGCGTATGAAGAACGTAGCAACTTTGCATGTGTTGTTCATGAGTTTGACTATGAGAAGATTGCAATTTCAAAATATGCAAAAGAAGCATAATATATATTGGAGAAGGCATATAAGGAAGATGATCGAGTGAAGAAGGTCTGACTTCAAATACTCAAGCGCGAGTTGGAATACATGAAGATGAAAGAGATTAAAAGAGTAGATGAGTACTGTTAAGACTTTAGCAAGTGTACCAAGTTGCGTAAGTAGTAACCGATAAAATCGGGATATCGTTTTCCAAGAGACTTGTGTATACTAAATAATCGTGTAATTAATAACTAATTTAAACTAAAGAATGAATCAATAATTTGGATTTTGTGCAATAAAGTAAATATTGCATAAACAACTAAAAGGTGAACTTGAATATTTGAAACTCTAGAATATGGAAAAGACTAGAAATGCAATGGATTGATATTGTTGGGATTAGATTTCATCGACTTCACTCTCATGCATATAAAACATTAAAACTCTTCTCCATTAAATTACTAATGTCAATCCACAACTTTACTTAAGCCCTAATCCCTTAGTTGAATGAGCCTAGGTTTTCTTATTACGAGTTAATTCCTTGAATCTTTAAATAAGTAAACCCACTTTATGAACTAGGGTTTAAGACAACTAATGGGTCAAACTCCATTCCTAGATACAAGTTTCATTAGGTATCTTGTTCCAAGTCTAGGTTTCAAGAGTTATTTTCCAATACCTAATGACCTTAATATCATGCAATGAATGGTTAAAACAAAGCAAGCCTTAAGTAAAGAAACAAAGATACTAGCAAAAAAAAAAAGACAAATATATATATATATATATATATATATATATATATATATATATATATATATATATATATATATATATATATTCAAAACATTCACAAATACATGACAGTTCAATGGCTATATCTACCCCCAACAAAAAGGGTTTAGCTCTCCATTGTCATGGAGAGCACAAGCTTACAAAAATGGAAGTGGAAGATGAATGAGATACAAAGAGGAAGAAGGGAGAGTTCCCACAAACCCTAATAGTCCTCCAAGCACTCCAAATCGTGTTGTTCGAGCTCTAAAACGTCCAAGATGAGTTTCCCTCACAAAAACACGAAGAAATAGGGTTAACTTGTCACATCAATGAAAAGTGGAGCTTGGTGGAAGTCTCTCATCACCAAGCACGACCTCTAAAACCAGTGCTGAAGATCTGCGTGTACCGTCTGACGATCTCCAAGTGCCGCCAGGCAGTGAGCCACTGGAATGGCGCCTGACTCTAGCCTTGTGTCGCCCAATGGTTACTGTTTCTTCCATTATATAACATTTTTTATCTTTTCCTTGCTACTCCGGGTCACTCACTTGTCTAGGTTTTGGAACAAAGCTTCCTGTCTACAGAAAGATACAAAAAATGGGGATTAGTGGTAAAATTATATCAATGTAACCTAAAATGTATTTATTTACAAAAGTAAGGTAAAATTGAGAATTAAGTAGGTTGAAAGCTATGGAAGAGTTGATTTTGCTAACAAAATATAACTTAGATAATGGTAAAAATTAACATTATCAAGTACAAAACTTGTGTAGAAACCATGGCGAACCAGCTCAACGGAAATGAGAAACACAATCCTACTATTAGATTTGTGGAGAAGATTTTGAGGTCGTTTGTCGATAATTTTAAGGACATGGTGTGTGCAATTGAAGAGTCCAATGACTTGTCAGTGCTTTCAATCGAAGAACATGGTCTCTTAAGATGCATGAGTAGCAGAAGAAGAAGAAAGTGGAGTCCCTTGAACAAACACTCCAAAAAATTAAAACAACAATTAAGGAAGAAAAGGCGTTTTATACTCAGAACACTCAAGACAACGAAAGAGGTTGAGGAGGTAAAGGAAACGATCATGGTTGTAGAAGTCGTGGAAGGCATGCAGAAAAGAAAGAACATACCAGCTAACTAATGCAGTCATTAATGCTATCAAATTAATTCTACTTTTTCAATACAATTTCAGTATTGCCTGGTGAGTAGTCAAGAATACTAGTTAGGGTAAAACTAATTCAAATTAGCGAATATTGAATTGATTTAAACTAAAATTAGTTTTAATAAAACCTACACTTAAGGGTTAGAGTATAAAAAAATATTAAAAAAATGGTGCAAATAAGAATAAATAAAATAAACGTGTTCGAATGCCATGCACACATTAAATGAAAATAAATAATAAATAAAACTAAATGATAAACTACCTAAATTCCTACAAAGATAATTCTAATAAAATAAGAAACTTTATAGGTATTTTGGTGTTTGAAAGAAAAATAAGGGGAATTGTTGTGCAATTAAATAAGAATAAACAAATAAATAAATGCAAGATAGATTAAAGGATTTAATTCAATTATATAAAATTATTTTGATTTTCCTTTTTTTTCAAATTATATTTTTTATTGTTATTCAATTTAATTTTAAAATTTGATAACTTAAATTAATTAAAGTAACCACTCAATTAATTTTTTAAAATCTTATTCATTCCACTGTATATGATTAAGATTTAATTTGTACTTTCTTCATTCCACCGTATATGATTAAATTTCCAATTTTTTGACTATCTTTTTATTAAGCACACAGTTGTTAAATATTGAATTAACTAGAATATCATTAATAAATTATTTTAGTTTCTCTCCATATATAAATTAAAATAACTAATAGTAGTTATTTTGTTCCACCATATACAATCTAAATGTTCTAATTCGCCTTTGTATGTTCTAGTATATACATATATAAAAGAATATTGTTTTACTCTCATAAAAAATTACTAATTAAATATTAACACGAGTTCTTGTTAAGTACCATACATAAAATTGACTCTCAATATCATTCTTAAACAATCTTAAAAGAAATAAGTATAACTCAAGATAAAAAGGTAAAAAAAGTAAACTCTCATAAATAAATAAATTGTTACTTACTTGAAACCTCAAAATTCATTATTTGAAATTACAAGGAAACCAATGTTAGAGGTTTAGCATTCTATGGAAGTGTTACAAAACATGATGAAAATAAAAGAAAAGAAAGAATGAGGTGTTTGGAGGAAAGCGTTTGCGCAAATTATATGAGAGAGTGGATTGTCCTAATGTCTCCTTTAAGTCTCCTTTTATAGAGTTCGGCCAGAAACTTATCTACAATTTATGTTGCTTTGGAGATTTTAAAAGATTTAAAAGATTTGGCCCATATTTTAAAAATATTTGGCAAATATCTTTTATTTTTTCTAACATAGTATACACTCGTTTAAGTTCGCACTCATTTAAGTTCACATAAATCTGTATTTGGAAAGAAAAAATTCTCGGATCAAGTTTCGAATGACTTTCTCATGAACTTCTTATTGTCGAGCAATACTTCGCATGAACTTTGGTTTGGATTTCTCCAACAAAGCAATAATCTCCAAGCGTTGATGATCATTCAGACAAAGACTTGACCTTTACATTTCATGCCTTTCTGGTTGCTCATCTTTTGCATTGGGGTGGATTGTTTGTTCAATAAATATAGGGTTTATTATATGACTCATAATATTCATAAGTCTGCATCCCAGTTAAGTCTGCACCAAACCCTCTAGATCAAAATGCAGACTTAAGTAAGTGTACACTGTAATTAAAGAAAAAATATTTATGCAGATAAAAAATTAATTTTAACACATTTTTATATCCCAAACTAAATTAGCCATTTTATAATAAGTCCTAAATAAAATAGTATTTGAAAGCACAAACACTCAAATAAAAAGCTAAGTTTAGAGATTAAATGAGGACATAAATTTGCACTCATCAATGTGGAGAGAAAACATTTCTTCAAGGACCTGGCTAAAGTAGAAGTTGGGTACTTGTCTTTTGGATATGATTCAAAGGTTACGATGAAAGGTCGAGGAACAATCCGGTACTTGTAGAAGGATGGCCGAGTTGTAGAAATTCAAGATGTGTACTCTGTACCAATCTCAAAAGTAACATTTTGAGCATGAGACTAGAGAAGGGTTACTTGGTCTTAATGAAAGACCCAATACTGCACTTGAAATTGTTAGACCCAATAACCTAGAAGATGATAGTAAATTATGATGTTTGAATAGATGAAGCCAGTTGGAACAACTTGGTTGAAGATTTTGATGGAGATTGATAAATTCTTAGCTGTATTAAGTTTATACAAAAATGATTTCCTCACTAATGTAGTATAGCGCGAAAACCATATATTAATTCAAGGAGAGCACTTAAATTGAGTGTTTATTAGTGCAATTGGACGAAATCTACCTACTTTTGAGCTAACTAATGTAGTATATAACCACTATGCAATGAAAATGATGCATAAAACCTACTCTAAGACAATATACAATTATGGAATTGGATTAAAAATGAATGAAAACTATCTATTGATGAATTGCTAGCTAATATGAAAGTGAAAATACTCAAAACAATGGAGAATTTATCATGATGCAAACTGTTTGTAAATCATGATGCAAAGCTTAGTGGGAAGCCTTCGTTATCTAACAAGTACAAGGTAGGGCTTACTATTAAGTCTTGGAATAATAAGTCGGTATACGAAAGAGTCGAACTATAAACATTAGAAGGTGTCAGAGCGTATACTAAGGTATATTCGGGAAATGGTATCACTTGGCTTATACTATACTACATCGAACAATGATTGGTGTAGAGATGTAGATGATCGAAAAATCACATCCAGATATATATTTTTCATGAACCACGTGACATTCACTTAGCTTTCAAACGAGCAACCCATAGAACATTGTCAACATGTGAATTCAAGAGTATGTTGCAACATCATGCTGTGTATGTCATGCAATATGACTTAGAAATATTCTAAGCAAACTGGAGATGAAACAGAAAGGAAGGATGATGATATGAGTTGATAACAAATTAGCCATTAAGTTGACAAAGAATTCAGTCAACCATGAAAGTAACAAGCATATTGATGTGCTCTTTCATTTCATCCAAGAATATGTGAAAGAAGGCAATGTGGAACCAGCACATGTGGGAAGTCGAGTCTATAAATTATATTATTATTTATATGAATAACATAACAACAACATAGATAAATAAATTTATTCACAAAGTAAATTTGTTGTCAACAAATATCACATTTCAACAAAACAAGTGTATAATACATATTTTTTCACTCATGCAAGTTTTTCTATTATTTGAGGTTGAATATTTGGTCTTCACTATAAACTATAATTTGTTTTAATATTATTGGATTAAAAGAATTATATTAATTTATTTTTATAGTTTAAATCAAAATGTTTAGTGACGATAAAAATATCTAACCAAATCGATTATAAGAATATCATAATTGATAATAATTGAAAATTCGAAATCTAAATTATGTGGTCATAACAAGTTACAAGGTTACGTCATAAATACATACAAATGCCAGAGATCGTATCCTTTTGGATTAATGCACATGTTTTTTTTCCTTTAAAAAGGATATATGCACATTTTTTCTAAGTTGTAGGACACTGGGGTCCATTTCAAAATGTGGTTCAGTTCATTTTTGTGACTTTAAATAATTATTCAAACAGACATGTCCTAGTACTTTTTTCTTTGTTTTTTATTTTATAAACTTAACCAAATCTATTACATTAAATCGACTTCAATATTCCTTTTAATTACTAAATTAAAGTTGCACCTTTATTTATTAGTTTATACTATAATATTTCATATACAATAACTGAATCAGATTACAGTAATAACCAAAATAAAGAAAGAAAATTATCTATTGACAAAAATTATTTTGACAAAGTTCACAAACTTTCCCTAAATAAAATAAATAAAATTAAAATAGATTATTTTTTTAACTAAAATAAAATAAAAAAGTAATTTTTTTTACTCAAATTGATAGTTTCTCAGAGTTTGTAAGAAAAAACTTTGTTAATATATCATTTTCAGATAAAGAACTGTAACATCGAAGTAACTTAGAAAGTAGAATTGGAATGCACGCGGTGGAACGATCACGGTTTTGGTTTGTCCCCTGTTATAATGCACATGGTCTTGCCACTTTCATGCAACTTTTTAGCTAATATTAAATAAGTTTAATTAGTTTATACTATAATATTTCAATATTTCAAAGTACTCACTTTAAAAAAATAATGTGTTACTTTATTTTTAATTTTTGAAAAAATATCTTAATCAGAATGTTTTTAGATAAAAATTACTAAAATCGTTAACTTAATAAATAATTTTTACCATTCAATTTTGATATAAATATTGATACTTAAGTTTGTAAGTTATTTTAAATATCAATGTGTTAATAATTTTTTGCTGAAAAAAATATAATTGAAATATATTTTCAAAAATTAAAACTGAATTAACACATTTTAAAAAACAAGTATCAAATTAAAATATTTAAATAAAAGTGAATATATTTAAATAAAAGTGAATATGATTCGATTAAACCTGTTAAATACTATGATGACATAAATAATTGACATAAATTATTGCTTTAGTCGGTAGTTACTTCTTTTATCTTTATCTTCTCTTCTTTTATCTTTATCTTCTGACGATAGTTAATTCCTGATACAGAATATTGTGGATAGGTTACTTATGTAAAGAGTTGTTTTTGTCTTATTATTTTGGTTCATGAAGCATGAATTGCTTTATTTGCAGTTCGGAGTGGCTGAGCATGTTTGACCATAAATAAATGAAGCACTGGTGGTTTGGTAAAAAGAGGAGGAAGAAAGAAGCACCACTTTCGCTCCTATATATATATATATATATATATATATATATCTCTCCTTGCAGAACATCTTTGGCACGAACAACATTCAAACATTTTTCAAACCATGGAAAATTCTAGGGAGATGATGAATAAGGAGATGGCAGCACCACTGCTAAGAAAGAGTGGTGAAGAAGAAGAAGAAGTAGCATCATTATCATCGGAGAGTACATTCTGGGAAGAGCTTAAGAGGATAAGCTCCATGGCGGCTCCAATGGTGGCTGTTACGGTTTCACAGTACCTTCTGCAGGTTGTGTCACTCATGATGGTGGGACATCTCGGAGCACTGGTTTCCTTCTCCGGGGTTGCTGTTGCCACCTCTTTTGCTGAAGTTACCGGTTTCAGTGTCCTTGTAAATAAATACCACTCTCTTTCTGCTTCAATGCACCCTTTTTTCTTTTATTTCTCTCATTTTTCTTAACTTGGTTGTTCAGTTTGGTTGATATAACCTTGCTTTTGATTCAATGCACCCTTTTTTCTTTTATTTCTCTCATTTTTCTTAACTTGGTTGTTCAGTTTGGTTGATATAACCTTGCTTTTGACACTGGATCTACGCAAAGGGTTGAAAGTTGAGAGCTTGAAAACTGTCCTTATCATATTTGTGTTTGTGTGTGAGTGAGTGAGTGAGAGAGTATTATTGTTGATGCCACAAAACAAAGTCCGGTGTTTATGTCTGTGTTTTGAAACGTTCGTGTGTTTGTGTTGTGTTGCATTGCAGTTGGGAATGTCTGGTGCATTGGAAACTTTGTGCGGGCAAATGTACGGTGCAGAGGAGTATAGAAAGTTTGGGAACTACACATGGTGTGCCACAGTGACTCTGATATTGGTTTGTGTCCCCATATCTGTGGTGTGGATATTCACTGATAAAATACTGATGGTGTTTGGTCAAGACCCTGAAATTTCTGGTGCTGCTTGTGAGTACTGCATATGCCTCATGCCAGCGCTGTTTGGGCATGCTGTTCTTCAGGCTCTCACTCGGTACTTCCAGACTCAGAGTATGATCTTTCCCATGGTTTTCAGCTCAATTACCTCACTGTGTTTGCATGTTCCTATTTGTTGGGGTCTGGTTTTTGCGTTGGGGCTAGGACACGTTGGAGCTGCGTTAGCCATTGGAGTTTCTTATTGGTTGAATGTGGTTTGGCTTGCAATTTACATGCTCTACTCCCCGGCTTGTCAAAAAACCAGGATTGTGTTTTCTTGTAGTGCTTTACTTTGCATTCCAGAGTTCTTGAAATTAGCTATCCCTTCAGGACTCATGTTTTGGTAAATATATGACTTTGCATCAATCAATGCTTTTTCTTCATCTGTTTTTCTTCTCTGCTAATTGCATTTTTCACTGATCTCTGCAGTTTTGAATGGTGGTCTTTTGAGGTGCTAACTTTACTTGCAGGGCTTTTGCCTAATCCCCAGCTTGAAACCGCAGTACTCTCAGTCTGGTGGGTGGAATCAATTTCTCTTCCTTTAATAACTCTCATTTCATCTTCTTCTGACTTTTATCACACCCTTGCAGCCTTAATGCTACTACCTTACACTACTTCGTTCCTTACGCTGTTGGAGCTTCTGCAAGGTTCGGTTTTTTTCATTTAAGCTAGAGTAAATAAAACATTGTCTCTTTCAGTGAGTAATTCTTGAACAGAAAACGAAAATCTTTGTCATCAAGAACATACTTTGTAATCTGTGGTGTTTGTTTTGCAGCACTCGGGTTTCAAATGAACTAGGTGCAGGAAATCCAAAAACAGCCAAAGGTGCTGTGCGTGTGGTTGTGATTCTTGTGGTTGCAGAGGCAGTTATTGTGAGCACAGTGTTCTTCAGTTGCCGACATATCTTAGGATACGCATATAGCAATGACATGGAAGTTGTGGATTATGTTTCAAGCATAGCTCCTCTCCTCTGTGTGTCTGTCAGTGCAGACAGTCTAATCGGAGCACTTTCTGGTTGGTCACTTCAAAATCTCCTTCTTCTGTGTATATATATTTATATTTATGTAAAACAAAACACCATTGTTGATTGTTGCATCTATATCTATCGATGAACGTGTGTAGGGGTAGCGAGAGGTGGAGGATTTCAGCAAATAGGTGCTTACGTGAACCTGGGAGCCTACTATCTTGTGGGAATTCCTATAGGTTTGTTTTTGGGTTTCCATCTACAGCTAAATGCCAAGGGCCTTTGGATAGGAACTCTATCAGGCTCTATTGTACAAGTAATTATTCTTGCCATCGTAACAGCACTAACAGATTGGCAGAAAGAGGTTAGTCTTACTTTTCTCGCATGCATAATCTCAATTCTTTTGTTGAAAATCTCACATCCGATCAGAGATAAGACAAGATTATAGTGTAAATACGAGTCTTTTGTTGGAAATCTCGCAATAAGACGAGTTTACGGTGTAAATGTGAATACAACCCTTAGGTTAAACGCTGATTTTGTAAGGTTGGTGAGACATCACCCGAATATATAGCTAACATGAAATTATTGTACTTGGATGTTGCTATTATTGCAGGCTACTAAAGTTAGGGAGAGAGTGGTGGAGAATTCAAGTAAAAGTCACACTGCACTTGTTTGAGATATTGAAGGCAAGTGAACAATAAAAGAGTGGAAGAGCAGAATACACTGTGATAGCTCTTTTGGTTTTTGAGTTGATTATGGAAAGGAGATAGGGAAATAGAGAGAGAGATAGCCATAGAGGATATAATAAAGTGTGTCAGTTTTCTCTTTGGCTGTGTTTTGGTTTTAATATTTTGTTTCTGTTTTGTGTCTGTCAGAGGATTTAATTATGTTAACACATGTAGAAAAGTTGTGTGAATATGTGATGAGAGTTTTGTATTGGATTTGGTTTTGACTCTGGATCTTTACTTACAAATATTAATGACATGTTTTCTTTTACTTTGATGCATGATATGAACTTGTTCATCAATGTGTGGTGAGTTTTTCTTTTGCTGCATACTTTGGTATTATCATGAAAGCAGAAAACATGCGCCACCTAACGTCATTATTTTTGTACCATTCTGTGAAAATATCATTTCAATAAACGTTCCTCCACCACACAACCAAACACATAGCAGAATGAAGAGGTTCATCCATTCTCCCACTAATGCAAGTTTTTCTGGTATCTGAAGTTGAATCTCTGGTACAAACAACCAAAAAGAAAGTTAGTGGCAAGAAACTCTTGGATGAATCTATTCTAAGTTAAAAAATGTTTTTTTAATAAATAGTGTTTGAATCAGAAGAAGTTAATATTGAAATCTTAAACCACAAAACAGATTCTTCATGCATGCATATATGTGCTAGACGGCACAAGTGTCCAAAACAAAAACCACCAATTTTCTATTTGAAATGTGTACTCAATGCATTGAATTGGTTTGGGTTCACAGTGTGGGACTTAGACTCACACTTTCTTTTACACGCTTATCTGACCTATATTCTCAGAAAGACTTTCGATATACTGCACTCGTCTGAGTCAGTTTTAACCATCGGCTCTAATACCACTTGTTAGGTTTATAAGGAGGGGTATCACTGGGGAGATACAACATCAATAAGACCTGAGCCTAACCACATAAGACATTGACACCACTCTCAACCCAAAACCTTAAAGCAATGAGTTTATGGGTCTTTATCTTTATATAGTGCTCTACTTTCTCATTTCTGGTCAACGTGGGACTTAGACTCACACTTGGATTCCTATCACTCCACACGTCTCATGCATCATTTTCATCTTTTCTCTGGTGTTCACGGTAGAATTTGGATTCTATATCGAATTTTTCTGTTTTCTTCCTCTACTATCTATCTATAATACATTGATTATTACTAATTTTAAATATACTTTTAATGTTCAACAGATGACAACATTCAAAAAAATTAATAAAAATTCAGAACTCGTTCGTAATATGTTAAAAAAGAGAAGAAAGTTCGGGAATAGTTGTAAAATCAAATCAAGGAAATGTGATTGGGGTAAGGTCCATTTTTGAATGGAAAGAGGTTCTTGGAAGCACTAGTTAATTATTAATGTAAGTGAAAGGCCACCATTGGATTTCTCAATCACTTGCAAGTTCTTGGTGACAAATATCAAATCACCCATGGCTGAGACTTTTCTCCAAAATCAATTTTACCATTCCTTCTTTTGTTGTTATTGCATTGCAGTTGATTCATGAAAATAGGCATTGGAATTTGAATACAATGCAATAGTTAAGTAAAATTCACTATTAAGTAATTAATGTAATAATTTATAATATTAAACTAAATTATTAATATACCAATTTTAGTATATAAAAGTACAAACTTTATCTTATATACACTATTTTATATTATTTTGTAAGATCTTATATACTGATTTTGTATTATTTTGAAAGGCTGCCCATTTCCAGCAAATCTCACAAATTGGAAGTCTCACATTTTTTCTTCTTTTAATTATTTTATTTATTTTGATTTAGAAATAAAAAATACGAGTTCAATATTTGATAAAAGGGTAAAATTATATATATTTTTTTGATAAATAGAAAATAAGTTTTTGTGGGAACATGCTAGGAAGGAATTTATAATATAATAAGTGTCCTCGTACGAACAGAGTCGTGGGGCTCGTGAGTGGACTCGTGGGCACCGTACTGGTCCAGTCTTTTTAAAAAGTTATTTTATTTTTAGTTATATTTCGTGTGGTTGATATGTGGTTTAATTAAGTATTTATCAGAATATAAAAATAAATAAATTTGAACACATAAATTATTAAATAATTTAAAAGTTTCTCATAAACTGTTCCAAAATATTATTTTAGCTTACGGATACATATTTATTAAAGGATAGAAAAACACAAAATCGCAAAGGTATCTAGAATAAAAAGTATGAATTAAAAATAGAACATAGAATACATAATGATGGGAGTATTATAGAAATGAGAGAAACCACACCAAACAAAGACAACTCCACCATAAATTATTGACATTATTTTGGCACATTTATAATAATAGAAACACCATAAGATACAGGCAAGTGGACCTTCTACGTACTCCTCAAAAGTAAGGCCCGCGTGGAGGTGGAGGCCCGGGATGTCCATGAGGGCCAGGAGGCCCGGGAGGCCCATGAGGACCGGGATGCGCACGAGGGCCAGGAGGTCCAGGAGGCCCGGGAGGTCCATGGAGGCCAGAAGGCCCATAAGATCCGCCGGGAGGTCCGGGAGGATGGTTATGCAGGGGTGGCGGTGGAGGATGAAATGGATCCGGTGGAGCATGATGATGCGGTGGTGGTGGTGGTGGAGGAGCAAAATGATCGGGCGGAGGCGGTGAGTGGTGGTGGATCGGAGGTGGCGGTGGCCCTGGCGGTCCTCGCAGTGGACCTGGTGGCCCCGGAGGCCCAGGAGGAGCATGAGATCGGTGATGGTGGTGATTCATGGTTTCCGATTGAAAGGAGATTTACTTGGTGAGATTATGAAGATGGTGAGAGAAGCGTTTGACTAAGAAATAAATAGCAGTGCAGCGTCTAGAACCTTTCCAATACTTCTTTTCTACGTATTCAACTTTCTACTTTAATTCTTAACTATTAAGGTAAATAAAAGTAGTCAATATTTTTGAAAAAAAAAAAAAAGAAGAAAGTAGAATGAAAGTTTCTCTTGTGCGTTAACCGACCCAACCCGATGGACTCTGCAGAATCCACCCCCAAGCTCCGTCTCATGTGCAGCTACGGCGGCCACATACTCCCCCGTCCCGGCACCAACTCCCTCTTCTACGCCGGCGGCGAAACCCGCATCCTCTCCATCCACCGCCGCACCCTCGCCACGCTCTCCTCCTTCCGCACCCATCTCTCCACCCTCCTCTCTCTCAAATACCCCTTCACTCTCAAGTACCAGCTCCCCCACCTCCACCTCGACTCCCTCATCACCCTCGCCTCCGACGAAGACCTCCACATCCTCGTCGACGAGCACCACCGCTCCTCCTCCCGCATCAGACTCTTCGTCTTCCCCGCTTTCCGCCACCCCAAAAGTGAGTCATGGTTCTTGGACGCCCTCAAGTGCTCCTCCATCATGCACCACTCCTTCCCTCTCGACGCCACCTCTTCCTCCGTCACCCCTCCCCTCCATCACCACCCCTCTTCTCTTCCAAGGTATTCCTTCCTTCCTTCCCCTAACTTCTTCACCAAGTCACGTTTTTTTTTCTTTCTTTCTCAAGATTTTACTAATACATTCTGGTTGCATTTTGTTTCAGTGATAGTACTGTTTCCAGCATCATTTCGCAGCGGCACAATATATGTTATCAGGACCCTGTTCAAGTTGAAACTCAAATCCCCTTTGTTTCCAATAATGCAAATGTGAATGCACTGTATTCTTCATTTCCACGCTTTAATCCACTGCTGCAATCTGCTACACGCAATTTACCTCTTCACCATATTTACCAGCAACCTCGTCCTTCCACGCATCTGCTTTATCAAACCAATCCTGTTTGCCCCGTATACCTCGTACCTGTTACTCTGCCTATGACAGCCTCCACTCAACCATCAATGAATCTAAATGTTTCATCTTTAGGTTTCCATGTACCACATAACTATACCTCTAACTCTCACAACTACTTAACACACACACAAACTGCACCACTCGTTCATCATCATCAACCTCAATCTCAGAATATATCTATTACTTCCGTGGAATCTCCCGAGAGTGGGAATGAACTTCACAACAACCTTGCTCGTGATCAGATATACAAATCTCAGCCCCCACCTCCGGCATTGCCTTCTAAACACCAAACCTTGAGAAAAGACACGGCGGAGTTGTTGTCTGAAGCTCTTTCTCAGTTGCATGTGGATAGCCGCAGCAGATAGAAACATCACAGCCACAGTGATTTTTATTGTCTGGAACACAATTTTTGTACAATGGTCCATCATGTTTCTTTTTTCTTTTTTTTTCATAGTGGTATATTGGTATGTTTTTGCCTCTCTTTACCATCTTAGTGTGTATAATATTTTGAATATTTTCCTATCACTACTGATGAGAATACTTCTTTCATATCTGCTTTGATTTTTTTTTCTTTTTCGGAGAAGTAACTCAATCCTCTGGCGTGTAAACCTTCTACGATTTCAAATGTCAATCCTGATATGTTTTGGATGGGATCAACATAAAAAACTAAAGAACATTTTGAGTTTTATAAAAGATACCCATTCCTTGTATTTTAATAAACATTACAAAAAAATGTGTGATACCAAAATTAAACAAAATAAATTCTCACTAGATTGAATATAATTACAGTAAATATAATATTCTTTGAATTTTAATGACTTTCTTTTCTTTGGCATGTCACTTTAATGGCTGTACAATGAATATAATTACAGTAATTTTAATACATTAAATTTTGCAAGTTAATAAGCAATAAACAAATAAATAAAATGTATCTAATATTGTTTAAAACAATCTTATATATAATTTCTAAACTTGTTTTGGTTTCCACAGTTGAAATTTCACTTTAGAATTTTCTCTTTGCAACACACAAAATTCAGAAAACCGGTTCTTTTGGTGTTGCATTTTCGTGGTTTCTCTTTCTTCTGAATTAATACTTAGGAAGTTTAGTTTTCTCTCTTGGCTTCACGGGTTGGAGTTTCCGGTGACTTTGACAGCGTCGGAAATTTTGTTGTTTATTTTTCAGACCACTTGTGAAGGTTTCCGTGAGAGAGGAGGATTATAAAAAAAGAAAGATCAAGTGTGCTTCTACTTCTCTATTAGCATCATGTTAATACACTCTCCAAATTAATATAGTGTAGTTTCTAGACGTATATGCTCATGTAAATTGAATGCTCGAATATGGTGCTGGAATTAAATTTAAAGTCTAATTCTTAATTCTTAATATTTATACTTTTAAATTAGTTTTAGCTTATTTTTGTGTGAGCTTACAATTTTTGTTTACTATTTATAATAATGAATGGAGAATTGTTCTCATTAAGATGCGTGACTATTTATTTTAGAAAATAATTTCATGTACATCAAAAAAGTTTATGAACACTTAGAAGGAGAACAAAAATAATAGATTATATGATGTGATAGAAGTAATACATTGAAAAAACGAACATGTAATAGATGTATATAAAACAAAAATGTATCTCTATCATTATTCATTTATTTTATAAGGATTGTTCTCTGGTGAACTAATTTATAATCGATGCTTGTTTCCCTACATTGATTAGATAACTTCATGGATCTTAATGTTCTTAAACAAAATAGTCCCTTTTAACCAATTAGTATAACAAAAATAATTAATTGGCAGACTTCTAGGATAATCATATTCAGGACTGAGATTGACATTTTTAAATCCCAAAAGGAACTATACAGAGAGAAAATATATGAACATAGGTTAAAACAGTACACAAGGAGTGGGGACTGAAGCTGAGAGACAGAGCAAAAGTCCATTGCCTCAGCCAAAAAGAAGTACAAGAAACTGCACAAGCTGGAAGACGAAAGTGTGCCAAATTGCAAGAATTATTTTGGTGACTGGTTCAGGTCTGTAGTAGTGGTGGTGATTGTGAAGAGGTGCTGCGAAATGTTAGTAATAGAATCAATGCAGCAGATAATGTTAGCTTTTAACCAGGCCTTTTAAGGTGAAGGGGTTTAAGAAAGTTCTCTTTCAAATGCATTCTGATACCCTGGCCCGGATGGGCTAAACATGGCTTTCTATAAAAGTTTCTCAGAAGAAGGTGCCCTACCCAGTTAGTTGAATGAAACTAACTTTGTCTTCATACCCAACACAGAGAAGCCCTCCTCTATGAAAGACTCTCTTTGCGATGTTTTTGGTGGAATGGGGATATATTAAAACTATTATGCAGAAGTTGGGGTTTTGTTAAAAGTGGATCATTGCATTCTGTAGGGTTTTCTATACAGATTAATGGAGAATGGATAGGTAAGGGGATCCTCTCTCCCCTTATCCTTTCATCCTAGGTTGTGAATGCTTTTCTTTTCTGCACTTATTGGGGATCTACACAGCATAACCCACTTATTGTTTGCAGATGACAGGTTCATGTTTTTTCAGAGCAAATGGCATTGAAAGCAACCGAGTGAAGGATGTAAGAAAAGGACTCGAAAAAGACCATCAACATGACAAAACATGAGATTTTTTACAATGCCAAGACAATCAATGCCTCAGACCAAAGAGACAATCAATGCCATCTTGGGATTCTCCCAAAGCTTAGGAACAGGAAAGTTCTTTGAATTGTCATCAATTGTTAAGAGGAAGAAGAAAATAGCAAGAGTGTGGTAGAAAATAAACAGCTGGACATGTAAACATTTATTGAAAGCAGGAGCAGAAATCCTAGTGAAATCCCAACATTTGAAGGTAAGTAGTGTGAGTTTCTGCATTTGAACTGGTTTTTCCATGCAGGTATGAGGCAGAAATACTCCCAAGACAGAGTTTCCATGGCATTGTTATAAACTACAATAGGTACAAACTAAAGAATCATAACAAAAAAATCCCAGCACTCCAACGAACAAGGGTGAGAGAAAAAAAAAAAAACAGTAAATAGTGAAAATTTGCAAGATTGAAAAAGAAGGGCTTGAATTCCCTATGCAGCATTCTCAATTTCCTTTTTTCCATCAGCAAACAAAAGAACACATAATCTACAGAGGCGTAAATAATTGAACAACAGAAGAAAACAAGTGAATGAGACGAACAAAAGGCATACACATACACGTTTTCAATATCTACTGCGGAAGACCTTGTTGCTGCTCTTCAAGGTTCTTGATATGAGCCTTGAGGACCAACAGAAGTTCTCTAGAAGGAGCCTGAAGGGTGGAAACGAGAGCGGAAGAAGGGCCCTTGAGAGCCCCCAAAAGAGTGGCATAAATCTCGGCGCGCGTGGGCAAAGTCTCGAGCTTCTTAAACTCGTCGGGGCCGTAAAACTTGCCCTCGAAAACGGCGCCGGTGAAGTCGTTGTCCTCGAGCTTCTTCTCCCTCTGGAAGTCCCGGTAGGGCTTGAGTGCGGCGGGGATCTCCTCGGAGTGAACGAAGAGCCACACATTCATGCCCTTCATGCAGGGTTTCAGCGTCTCCCAGGGGGTTCCCTCCACGGCCTTGTACACCAGCGTGTTCTTCGCCACGATCAGCTTCGTGCTCTCCGGGAACGTCTTCCGAAGCTCCTGGAACTGCTTCACGGTGAACCCCTTGTAGTTTATGCCCGCCAGAAGGTAGCAGTTTTCCAACTGCTCCCGCACCGTCTCCACAGTTTCCTCTTTCTTCGTGCGGGGAATCGCCGCCCGGATACAGAGGTGCCGCGCGGGCGGCCGCTGGGCCAGCCCGCCGGCGGGCACGGTGAACGGGTTGGTGGGCCGTGCCAGAACTCGGTAGCGGGCATGGGCCTGGGCCTTGGTGGAGGGAACGGCGAAGGTCATCGCAGCAGTGGCCGTCGATTCCATGGTGGGAATTGGGGAAACAGAGCAAAATGCTTCTCACTCTCTCACTCTGGTTCGTTTGCCTTATCTTATCACTTTTTACACCTCTTGAGTTTTTATTTCGGGGCACCCCCACCCAACGCTCTTCACCAATCATCGTTTGACACGTGGCTATGTTTTCTTTTTGTTCTTTGTTTCTTCAAAATAACGAAAAAAAAATGCCAACTTTAAAATTTAACGAGAATAAGCTAGATTAACAGAAAATTAGATTCACTGATACAAAGGTTGTTCTTTTATACAGTTATTATTACATGAGTTTGTCGAAATACAGTGTTATATAAGTGTGCTAGTGTTTTTCTTTCTTCCCTCTAAAAATCTTGGTCCAATTTGGTATCACCTTCTTCTTCTTCTTAACAATGAAAGGACTCAAAGGACGAGTTACTGGTGAAGTTCCCTTCTGAAACTTATGAACCCTGGAAGGTGTGGAGCTTCCTTCAGATTTCTTGCTCTTTCTTGACATGGCACGCTGCAACTCTCTTGATGGATACTTCTCTCTCTTTTTCGACCAATTCTCAGACTCTTCATTGTTAATAACTCTCTTTGGAGCCATCTTCTCTTCCAGTTTTCTCTCTGCCATCTTTGTTTTCATCACTATCTCCTTCTCATTGGCCTTCACAGCTTCAACCCACGCCTTCGCCGCTTCAACTTTCTTGTCAGCAATTTGTTTTGCCTCCGCTGCATGGTTGCTCAAATAATCGTATTCAAACTTTGAGATCACAATCAAGGTACTACCAGGATTTGTTAAGCTTCTCTCTCTCATGGCGTTCTCCGTGAGAATCTTCAGCTTCTCTAAGACCAAAGCTTCTGATGATTTCACTCTTTCAAGCTCCTGCATGGCACCCTGCAACCTTTCCTCACCCTCGTTTATCTCCAACGTAGCCTTTTTTATCTCTTCTTTAGTGGCTGTAACCTCTTCTTTTATAACCTCTTTTTCCTTCTTTGCTGCTTCTGTTTCGGACCTGAGCTCATCGAGGGTTTGTGACAGGTTCATGACTACTGACTTGGCCTTTTCCTCAGCAGCAGTCACTGTCTCTAGCTTAGATTTTGCTCTCAAAAGCTTGTAACTGATGTTTCTCACTTTTGTACCTTTTTTTGATTCCGTGTTCTTCAAATGAACCGCTTCGGCATTCACTTCCTTCAGCTCATTTCTTGTAACATCCATGGAGGCCATAAATTTAAAACCCTGACCTCTTATCGAAGCTAAATCTTTCTTTGCAGCCTCTATTTCTTCTTTTATAGTCTCCAACACACCAACATCTCCTCCTGTTTCGTCTTTCGTCTGCTCCATGCTCTCACCTCTTTCAACCCTTTTATTCACCAACTTCAGTTCATTCTTCAAGATATCAATTTCAGACATTGCCCTGGCCAATTTCTTTTCAAGCTCTTCTGACTCCTCTATTTCCTTGATGGCCTCTTTCAACTTGTTCCTTGCATTCTCCAGAGCTTCCATGTCTCTCAGTTCTTTCAAAGCGTCCATCCGGGCCAATTCAACCACCACCTGTTCTTCATTGGCTGCTTCAATCTCCTTCATCAGCTTTTGTGCAACTCTTGACCATGACAGCACGTTGGATCTCGATGCTTCTATTTCCTTCTCTGCTCGAAGTTTCTCTTCCACAACAGAAGCCGCGTCCAGCTTGAGTTGAAACAATTCCCGTTTAGCATGTTCCAATTCCCTCATCACTCGTGAATGCTCATTATCACCATCGTTCTTGCTTGGCTTCCTATACTTCTTTAGTGATGATGCCATTTCTCTCATCTGGGCTTTTGCCCTGTAGCTAGATTCCCCGATCATAGAGAAAAGATCTTTCACCGTCCTTTTAGCATTAGAAAGCTCGGTTTCTGCTTCAGCTTTTGCAGATTCTGCAGCCTGTTTGCTCTCTTTGTACAGGACAATATCCCTTCTCGTTCTGTGGAGTTCTTTTGCTTTTGAAGAGCTCTTCTGATAAATATTTGATAAAACAATGCTGTTATCGAATGCTCTAAAAGGATACATAGATTTTCTTTCATGATAGTAAATAGTATCTCACAAAAAAATTTACTCTCTAACCGAACTGTAACCTATATGCAAAAGGCCTCACAGATTATGTTAAGGTTATAGTTTCTGTTCTTGAGTGTTGGTTTGGTAACTGCAGGTAGATGAAAAGTAATGAGCACATACCGTGGAGAATTCTTCTCTGAGCAAAGGACCATTAACATCTGCAATCCTGTTACCATACATGTTAGCAGCAGTTTTAACCAAACCAACTCTCGTTGAGTTACCACCAGGCTTTGAGTGCTTTGAGGCCGAGCCATCCATATTCATATATCCTATTCCTGTTTGGAACCACAACAAAAAATTTATCAGCTTTTTTGCTATGGTGTACTCACATCGAAATGAAGTTTTTTTCCCATAAAAATAGCTTGTTGCAAAAGGGTAACACAAAATATACGTAGCAGAACTCAGAGCTTGCTAGCCCAACCACAAAATAAGCAGTGATTGATACACAAGAAATGCCTTACCTGAAACGAGTGTGTTGTTTGAGAATTGTTAGCTCAGAAACGAAACATGTTAAGAGAGAGAAGTTTTGTGGCTGAGACTCAAAGGGTTGAGAACGTACAAAAAGAAGATGAAGGTCCACATGACTGGTTGCTATTGGACAGTACCACTGTTATTCCTTTCAGATTTTTCCATCTCTTCATCAAAATATATTGTTAAGTTGTTCTCAGATTTATTTTATTCCATTAGACCAAACAATTAAAATATCACTTTCATTCTTTGTCTGCTTCGTTTCATATTGCAGAGACGGAAATCATGTCAGCCACTGTTTTTTTTTTTTTTTTTTTTTTCTCTCTCTTTTATTTTACGATAAAGCACAATATTTGAAAGAATTGCGAAAAAGATCGAAGCTTTTTGGATGGTGGGGATTTGCATGAAAATCAAAAATAGAAAATTTTTGCATGGATGGTGTGAGAGAGAAGGAGAAGAAGAAGAAGCGAAAAGCGTGGAAATCCAGTTAAAAGAAATAGAAGTGTGGGAATGGAGAGAAAGGGTGTGAGAGAATAATGATGGAGGTGGAGCGTTCGTCGCTGTGCAACTGCGTCGTGAACTTTCTCCTGGAAGAGAACTACCTCCTCACCGCCTTCGAGCTCCTCCACGAGCTCCTCGACGATGGCCGCCAAGACCAGGCGATTCGTCTCCAGCACTACTTCGCCGACTCCTCCCGCTTCCCTCCCAACCAAATCTCCCGCGTCAACTCCCTCCCCGCCGCCGATCCCCAAACCCTCCTCCACCTCAAAAACGAGTCCGAACAAAAGCTCGCCATCACCGATTACGAACTCCGTCTCGCCAACGAAGACATCGCCAAACTCAAATCTCAATTGCACTCCCACACCCAACGCCTCAATCAGCTCTACGGTTCTCCCTCGCACTCTGCATTTTCCTCTTTCTCCAATCTCTCTCACTCACTCTCTCTTCCGTTTCTCCCCGCAGCTCCCCAGTCCAACGGAGATGCTTGGGAGGCACAGAATCACGAACCCAAGGGAAACGACATGGGACCGCTCACCGACACCGAGCGTCGAGATCTTAACTGTGCTGTCAAGGAATATTTGCTTTTTGCCGGCTACCGTCTCACTGCAATGACATTCTATGAAGAGGTTCCACTCTCACCAACTCTCTTCATTCTTCACTTTCTCATCATTTTATCACTTCAACCAATTTTTCATTCATAATGTTCGTGAACATTTTTTTCCAAACTGTTTACTAAGAATTGAAGAACTTCAAGAACAAGTTTAGGCTTACATGAGATTAGTGGGAGAAATTCTTGCATGACAAAACCAAATCAGTGTGATATTATTTAATTAAAGTGTAAAGATGTTTAATTTGCAATGCAAGACAATTAGGTTAAACTCTGACGACTCCTGCAGGTTACAGACCAGAACCTGGACAATGGGAGTAACACATATGCATCAGTACCGCACGCCTTGCGTCACTATTATTACCATTATGTTTCATCATCTTCAGTGGTTGCTGAGGTGATTATTTAACTCATGGTGTAGGCAAGTTTCTTATCAAATACTATCTAAACTGTAGATTAATGGCTCAACCAGTTGTTTATTATTTGGTTTGTTGTTATGGATTCACTTAGCTTCTTAATCTTACCATTACTTTTCACTTTAAAAGTTTCATTTGTTTTTAATAAAGGAAACTTCTTTATATTCTTAAAGAATTTATTAACTTCAACTAGTTTTGAATGGATCTTAGAAAATGATGATAAATGTGAAAATTGAATGCTTCCTATAATATTGCTTACAAAACTCATATTCTTGTTTATGTTAAAAGGAAAATTATCATTTGACAGACACCCACTTTTTTCTTTTTCTTTTACCTCTACTTTGCAACCTTTCTAACAATAAAATATTATATTTAATTAATAAAAGTGAATATAAATAAAATTTTGAAATAAAATAGTAATATTTATGGTTCTTAAAATATGATACAAAATAGGATATTTTTCATGGTCTTATGTTAAATCTTACATATGTAAATATCCAGGGTAAAATTATCCAAGGTCAAGAAAGTAACCCACTGTTGAAAGCAAATGAGAGGTTGAAACAAGAAAATGAAAGCTTGTTGAAGGATAAAGATATGGCATATGGTCAAATTACAGCATTATCAAAATCCTTGGAGGCATTACGCAAAGATCTTAAAGACAAAGAGAACATGGTAGTTTTTGCTTACTTGTATGATATATTGTCCAACAATACTCGTTCGTTTTTATATCGTGAAAACTAATATTAACTTTTAGGCGCAAGTTTTAAAGCAGTCCTTGGAGAATCAAAGAAAAGATCTTCATGCTAGCAGAATTGAGATCAGTAAGCTGAAAATGAATATCGAACGATCTGGTTCAGGAAATCGTGTGGTTGTTGGTGATGTTGACAACTCTCAACTTGCGTCTTCAGATAATTATAAGGAAGAAATTAACAAATTGCAAATGGAAGTTGAATGGTTAAAGGAACAAAACAGAGGAATTCCTGAACATGGAAAATTTGTTGGCTATGAAAATGAAACTTTACATATAGAAGACAAAGAAATAGAGATTCATGAGGACCAAGGTGCAATTTCTTACACTAGTGATGCAGCACTCGATATCATACGCAATGACGATGCTCAATCAACAACTTCTCGAACTATGAGCAAATATACCGATAAACACGAAGATGAACCATATGCATTATTCAATCCTGCAAATGCAAATAATGCTTTTGAAAATGTCCCTGGACAAAATGCAAGCAAGCAAGAAGGGGATAACAAGATAAATGCAAAAACAGATAATGCAAATGATGAAGCAATATCTGAGAAGATGGCGAAGATGGCAAGTCCATTACACCTTTGTTCTTTAGAATATTATGAACATTATTACATTTTGGGCTATAGTTCTCTAGCTTCAATTTTTTTTACTCAATCATGATTATTTTTGCAGCATTCTTACCAGAGTATGGCTCTGATAAAAGTCAAATTCTTCTAAATGATATGGTTAAACTTGTTCAGTGTCAATTTGGTGGTGGATAAAAATTAATATGTATCTCTCACTTTAGTCAAACTAAAAGGTCAAGATTTGTTTTTGTCACGGCATGGTCTTGGTCTTAAAAATAATAAATTAGTAGTATCACAGTCTATGTTCCCAATGACAAAGTGCTTGAGTAAACATAAAGTGAAAATCCCACTTCCCAACAAAAGGAATATAAGAAAGTCAAGCTCATGAGATTTCAAATTGAAAGTGTTTTTTCTTTGTTTAGTTTCTTACAAATGTTTTTTCTTTGACAGGGATTAAGAACCATTCAAATACTTGCAGATGCTTTGCCTAAAATTGTTCCTTATGTATTGATCAATCATCGTGAGGTGGCTACTCACTTTTCTTTATTTACACTTACACAATCTTCAACATGTGTTGCATTAGTGTTGTTTGGTTGCAGGAACTTCTTCCCTTAATAATGTGTGCAATTGAGCACCACCCAGATAGCAGGACTCGGGATTCTTTGACCCATACATTATTCAACTTAATCAAGCGCCCTGATGAACAACAAAGACGAATAATAATGGATGTACGTTATATTTGGTTTGCTTATGTCAGTTTAAAGATTTTGGTTGAATGCAACTTTCAAAATTTCAGGCATGTGTCAGCCTTGCAAAGAATGTTGGAGAGATGAGAACAGAAACAGAATTGCTTCCTCAGTGTTGGGAACAAGTATGTTGTAGCCATAATTTTTCACCTTCATTTGTCATTCTAACCTAGAAACTAGGTTTTTAGTTTTTTTTTTTTCTTTTCTATTATGGGTTTTAGATAAATCACACGTACGAGGAACGTAGACTGCTTGTTGCTCAATCATGTGGCGAGCTTGCAGAGTTTGTGCGGCCTGAGATTCGGGATTCCCTTATTTTATCTATTGTGCAACAACTAATAGAAGATGCTGCCATTATTGTTCGAGAGGCTGCAGCTCATAATTTGGCTATGTTGCTTCCACTTTTTCAAAGCTTGGATAAATATTTCAAGGTCAGCCTCACTATATATGCTTCGAGGCAATCATGGAGAAGATTTCTGACTTTATAAAGAATTGACTGCAATGTAAGCTCTGCAACAGGTTGACGGGACTGTATAGGAAATGGAGCCTTTTATCCTTATCATACATAATGTGACAACTTAAATAAAAAGAATAGAGATAAAGATTTGGTCTCATGCTTTGTTTTATTTGTTGTTAGGTGGAGGAGTTGATGTTCCAATTGATATGTGATCGATCAGGAGTGGTGGCCGAAACTACTCTGAAGGAATTGGTTATTGCAGTTGTAAAGTGGGGAAACAAATTAGACCATGTTTTGAGAGTTTTATTCTCACACATTTTGAGTTCTGCTCAGGTCTTTGTTTTCCCATTTGCATTTAGTTGTTCCTCGTCACTGAGAACTTAATCCTTGTTGGCAATTATTTCTGAGTTGAATTTACTCATCTGCATTACAGCATTGTCCACCTCTTTCTGTAATTGAAGGGTGTATAGAGTCACATCTACATGCATTGGGTGAAAGAGAACGTTGGAATATAGATGTTCTATTGAGAATGCTAGAGGAATTGATTCCTTTCGTGCATGAAAAAGCTATTGCGACATGTCCTTTCTTGTCCACAATAGAATCTACTGAAGTTGTGTTTTCTACCACATTGCTTAAATTGTATTCAAGGTAAGCTTCACATAAAATGTTCATTTTGAAATAATAACACTAACACCTGTAAAAAAATTTGACACAACTAATCTTTTGGTCTTAATGTCACACCCTTCCATACACGAGATCCTGTTTGGAAGACATCATTGTGTTGAATATGCATTGTAGTCATTCATTGGTAAAAAACATAAACTATGCAATTCTTGAATGCAGTACCAAAATGGTGTTTAACCTTGAATGGTTTCCACTTTTGCTAGGGGGAATGTTGAATGGGATGCATTTGAATGGATGCATCTTGAGTGCTTTCCCAAATTGATACAACTGGTGTGCTTGCTTCCATGGAAAGAAGATAACTTAAGGAGTCGAATTTCAAAGGTGACTCATTCATAATTTCTCTTCTTTCTTTTTTTTTTTTTTTTTCTTTTTTGTATGGTTTGTAGCATAAGTAATTGAGTAATTTCTGATCTAAATTATTTAATTGCAGTTTTTGTTATCTGTTTCTCAAAGGTTTGGGGATTCCTATGTGACATGCATCATGCTACCCGTATTTTTAACAGCACTGGGAGATGAAGCTGATTTGACATTTTTTCCTACTACCATAAAATCAAGGATCAATGGTAATGATTCTTCAACTATTTTTGTGAAATTTTTTCGTAAATGGTTTGTTTTGATAGTTCACTTCTAGGTTTGAGACCAAGATCTGTTGTTGTGGAGAAGCTCTCGATATTGTGTGTCCTACCACTTCTGTTGGCCGGTATTTTAAGTGCTCCCGGAAGACGTAATCAACTAGAAGATTACTCAAAAAAGTTGCTTGTAGAAGACAATTCAATAGAGAATCAACCAACAAAACACACTCCTGAGATTATTAATGCTATTCGCTTCATTTGGTTTGTATAGCACACCTCTGTTTTATTTTATAATTTCAAAATTGGTACGAGTATTTGAGTCATTAACTTTCTTATAATGCAGCATATTTGAAGAAAATCATGTTATGATATTTAATATAGTGTGGGAAATGGTTGCTAGCTCTAGCGTGAACATGAAAATCACTGTTGCCAAGCTTCTAAAAGCTATTGTAAGCTTATTGTTTTTCTTTTTCAGTTTCTTATAGTTAGATCTCATAAACACCAAAATTGACACAAAGTTCTTCAATATTAGGTGCCATACATTGATGCAAAACTAGCTTCAACTCATGCTTTGCCTGCCCTAGTTACACTTGGATCTGACCAAAACCTTGATGTTAAATGTGCCAGCATTGATGCATTTGGTGTTGTGGCTCAACGCTTTAAAAATGACATGGTATATGTTCAGTACATAATGTTGGTTTTATAGCTAAAAGTTGGTGCTGCTATACATTTCAAACTCCTGATCAAAATTGATATCTTGTAGATAGTTGACAAGATACGTGTTCAAATGGGTGCTTTTCTTGAAGATGGATCCCATGAAGTTACTATTTCCGTCATTCGTGCGCTGGTGGTTGCATTACCAAATACAACAGAACAACTTAGAGATTATATCCTTGGAATGTTGAAAAATGCACCTTAAATTGTGCTCTTAAATTGTTTGCATTTTCTGTTCTTAAATTGTGTCGTTTGTTTCTTAACCTTGAAGTACATCTTGTATCCAAGATTTCTCAACTTACAGCCGTACCCACAACTGCTTCAAGTGACTTAACACGCCGACGAGAAAGAGCTAATGCATTTTGTGAGGCAATTCGTGCTCTAGATGCTTCAGGTTTGCTCAACCACATAACTCTTGTCTTTGGTAATCAATTCTAACATTTCACGATTATGAAAATTTGTGATTTGTAATTATTTTCCTACATCTTTTGGTTAGAAAAATAAGTCTGCGATCAATAGAAGAGCGTCCATGTTTTGAAGAACATAATACTAACTTTACTTCTAACATTTCTTTCATCTTTTACCATTTTTTTTTCCCTAAACCGTAATGTGATTTTGGTTTTCATCATAGTCTCAAACTTTGATCCTGTTAGATCTCCGTACTTAAGAAATACATGGATGTAATTCTGCTTGCCCAACGGTAATAATTGTTTTTTGGCATGACAAACTGCGAAACATGCTAACCTTTTAAGACGTTGACAAGAACTTCTGGATTGCATCCAACAAATGATTTGTCATTTGTCACATCAAAAAGTTGTTAACGTTGTTGGATGAAAAAGACAATATCTATGTATTTGTTTAAGTATAAGGACCTAATAAGATCAAAGTTTGAAATAGTAATGACATCCAAGATCATAGACAAAAACATAGTTAACCTCGAATGCTGCATATTATGAGTATAACATTTTTCTCATAATTAACACTTGGGATCCCATCCTATCACATTTCTTTCTTATTTAGGAAGTATTTTTAATTCTGAGTTTGTATTACAGATCTTTCTGCAAGTAGTGTGCGAGACTATCTCCTTCCAGCAACACAGAACCTTTTAAAAGACTTGGATGCACTAGATCCAGCTCACAAAGAAGCCCTTGAAATTATCATGAAAGAAAGAACTGGGGTAAGTTATGGAGGTGCAAGTAAGTCAATGACTTCTCATCTTGGGTTTCCATCATCGGTGAGCAATTTCTTTGGTGATGCTGGGTTGCGTGGAAAGAGAGACAGCACCGAAGAGAGAGTGGTGTTCCCCAAGACTGTCACAACACCACAACCACAAGTCGAGGACACCAGATTAAGGCGCATCATGCTTGGACATTTTAGTGAAATACTTAGGACCAGAGGAAAACACCAGGACGATTCTCACAACCAATAAGACTTGTTAGAACAACATTTTTCACTATCAGTGTTGCAAATTTCAATAAAAACTGGTTTTTCTTATTTCTTTAGTTCGATATATATATTGTAAATTACTATATGTTATTTAAAAAGTAACACTAGTTAACATTCATTCTATCATCTTAATGTATCACCCAACCAAATGAATGGTTAGATTTCAAACAAATTTGGTTTGAAAAATGCTTGTATTTCATAAGGATAGGATATATATAAAACCTTTTTGTTTAATTTGTATCTTCTTAAAATCAATATTAATAAAGCAATACTTGTTATAAAGACATTTGTGAAAGATTTGGCTCAAGTTATAAGCCTACAAAAATAAACGAATCAGTTGTAAAACTTGTAAGATTAAATCAGTGTATGCTGAGATTAAAGTTGGAAAAGTTCAGAAGTTTTTTCTTTTCGAAAGTAAAAAAAAAAAAAAAAAAAAAAAAAAAAAAGTTGTTCTTCATTTGGTTCGTTGGAATTCCTTATCGTAGTTTGAAATCTGTAAAAGTAATGTTGAAAAGTGAATAGGTAGATTGTGTAGAAGTTTGAAATGGGGTTTGATAATGGCAAAAAAAAATAAAAAATAAAAAATAAAAATAAAAATCTGTGGTTGATGTGATTGCGTTCCTGAAACGTTGAAACATGGGTGAGTGAAGAGTTTAAGAATGTTATCCCAGAAAGAGGTTTTCTGTTTAAATTTTCCTTACACGAGGGAACAAAGTTTTGATGAATGCCTACGAAAACCTTGCAACGTAATGTGACAATTGATTCAACCCATAATTAATTACACCAACTGCTTAATAATTGTACTTTATATTTAGTTAACTTCCTATATAGTACGATAAATAAAATCATATTTGTTAGTATTATTTAAAGTTGTCCAGTTCTTGATAAGAATATTTAGATTGCTTAGGTGGATATCTCATCTTTTTTTTATCCTTATATACATACATATATATATATATATTACTTTATTGCTTACTATAATTAGAAAGTTATATAATTATAATTGTTAGGTGTTATTTAAATTAAAAAATAAGACGTCTCTTTTTTATATGAAATTTGAAATGGATCCTATTTTACAAATTTAACATCAAACGAACTTTGAAATAAAAAAAAAAAAGCCATTGAGTTTGTTTAGTTCAAAATATATATAGATATAAAGTCTTAGTTTAGAGTTTAGAATAGTTCTAACTATAAATTTTTAGTTCCATAAACTTCCTTACATACTAATTATATCCCATTGCCCAAGAAGAAACCACCACTTCTGAATTCTATTAATAATGTGAAAAAATTGTCTACAAAACACTAAATTCCAGTAATTGTCATACCAACATTTTCCTCCTTTTACACACACATTCTCTCCTACAAGAAACAATCACTTATAAAAATAGTACTACACTATTTCTAGTGGATTTTTTTTTTAAGTATTGTCTTTTTGTTGAGGATTAAAATATTTTTGATATATTTTAAAATATTAAATTAATATCCATCTATGTTATTTCAAAAATATAACAGATAAAAAATACAAAAAAAAATCAGTAAAAAATTTAAATTCATATCTGTACATCTACAAGAGTAGTGCATTTACTTTACCTTTCTCTTCTATTAAGATTCATTTGACACATTACTTCCCAAACACTCTTTTTTCTACATTTAAACTAAAACTGAAATTGATGATACATATTAAATAGGAAAATGATTCGATAACTTCTAAATTTTGATGACATTTTTTAAATAGTTTTTTTATTTTTGATTTTTAATATTTAAAATTCACTTAAAAATATTATCTCATGTTATAAAATTAAAAAAATTATCAAATTTAGTAGTCAAAATAATATCAATCTCATATTAAATAAGATTAGGTTAAATATGTTTTTGCTCCCTTAACTTTTAGTGAATTTTGGAATTATTCCATTTCAAAACTTTAGACCAATTTAGTCCTTAATCTTTTGAAATACGTCAATTTAGTCCTCTTAATCAAATTTTGTTAAGTTTATTTGATGTTCCGTACGAATTTCAAGATTGTATTTGAGTTGTTTATATTGTTTGACACATTTTTACTTTAATGTTAAGTCAAATACAATTATAAAACGTACTTGAAATGTCACATAAACTTAACAAAATTTGATTAAAATGATTAAATCTGTAATATTTTAAAAATGAAAAACTAAATTAGTGTTCGGTGAAAATTAAGAGATTAAAAATTTATTTAAGCGGTGAGATTTTTAGCAACAAAATTAGATGTTTTGAAAGTGACATGAGAGTGTGGAAAAGTCCACATCTGTAGCAGAGGTTCCGTGTGAAGACTGAGACCGGTTGTTGTCGTAATCTTTAGCATGTGTATTTACCTTTGAGTCCACTCCAGGGACCATAAAAGCCATAATAACATTCTCAGATTTTGAAGAAGTGAGAAAGAGATGAAGAAGGTGTTTGTTTTTGCGATTGTGGCGGCGGTGGCAGTGGTGGCGCTGGAGGTGGCTCCGGCAGAGGGTGTGACATGCAGCCCCGTGGAGCTGGGTCCTTGTCTGGCGGCAATAACTTCGTCTTCTCCACCGTCAACTGCTTGCTGCCAGAAAGTGAGGGAACAGAGGCCATGCCTCTGCGGTTACCTCAAAAATCCAAGTTTTAAGAATTATGTCAACTCTCCTGGTTCCAGAAGGGTTGCTACCTCTTGTGGGGTTCCTTTTCCGACTTGTTAGTTAGTCCAAAGAACATCATGTGTTGTTACTGCAAACTTTGTCATCTTCCGATACCTTAATATTTACAAATGTAATAAACCTTCTGTTTCATGATGTTGCATGTGTGAATGAGATGTTGAAGAAGTTAATGGAATAAATTTGGTGTGTATCTGGGTTCTTCGTTTTATCTTGTTCTTACGAACTACTGTTTTTTGTCAACAATGAGTGAGTGGTGGACTTTGGCGTCAACTGGTCAAGATGAATTAAGTGCAATTTGAATCGGCAAGGTTTTTTTTTTTTTTTTTTTTTTAATTTTAAAAAAGTTTTATGACAGGTATAGGAATGCAAATTTATACTTTGGTTTTCATTTTTTATTTTTATTTTTTATTTTTTATGTGATTTAGTATGAAAAAATAATCGTACATGATCTACACTAAATTACGTAAAAAAAATAAAAAGTGAGAATTATAATATCGTTTATTATACAAATATATGTCATTTTTTCTTTAAATATATACGGAGGTATCGGAGCTTTTAAATAAAAAAGATAAAAGGTAATTCCAAATTATTACATATTTTCATGTTTTTTTTTTAAAAAAATGTGTATGATAATAAAAAGATATTTGTATGGATATTTCCTTTTCCACCTTCACCCAACAATGAATAATTCGGCTATAAATTAATGGAAAAATAAACAAAAATATTAGGTGTACGTTTGACCAAGTTTCTTTATACGTCATTTTACCACAAAAAAAAAAAATGTAGGTTAGAATTAATTCATGTATAAAGAAGTTTACTTTTAATTTTATTTTTTGATACAAAAATTAATATAAAACCAACGTCCAATTAACAGACGGTTGTTTTACAAAAGATGGGTACCGACAATTTAATAAACGGAAAACAAAACAGTATCATTCTGATTAACGTCTAATTTGGAAAAACATTACTTGGGTTAGTTTTTAATTTTATAGTAGGTTTTTTCTTTTTGCACCCACGTGAATTTTAGTTGTACCCCCATAATTGTGTAAATGATATTTTTTTTTGGGTTAAGTATGTTTTTAGTCCCTGAACTTTGACCCAAAATTGGAATTCGTCCCTGGTCGAAACTTTGATAAATTTTGGTCCCTAAACTTTAAAAATGAATGAATATAGTCCTTTTAATCAAATTTTGTTAACTTTTTTTTAGGTTTCGAATACATTTTTCAGTAAATATTGAGCCGAGAATGTGTCAAACGGCGTAAACAACCCTAATATTTACTGAGAAATGCGTTCGAAACCTAAAAAAAGTTAACAAAATTGGGTTAAAAGAACTATATTCATTCATTTTTAAAGTTTAGGGACCGAAATTTATCAAAGTTTCGACCAGAGACGAATTCCAATTTTGGAGCAAAGTTCAGGGACTAAAAACATACTTAACCCTTTTTTTTTGCAAAACTAACTTCCGAATTACCTATTTTAAAAACCTTCTGAAATAAGTTTTTTAAAATTTTCATAACAATATTAGTCTAAGGTTAGGGTTTGAATATAAAATTAGTAAATTAAATTAGGGTTTGAATAACATTTAGATAATGTTAATTTTTCTTATGCTTTAGTTGAATTATTTTTAAATAATATTTTGTTTAATATTCGGCATCAATTTCGTAATATAGTTGTGTAGTTTATATTACCTATATATTGAAGAGTTGTTTAAGTGTATGTATAACAACTACACATGTCATAGTGTCTATTAATTTAATATGTATTATTATTTTAAAGATGAAATAGTTCTACATTATATCGTTATTTTAAATATCGTAAATCTTATATGAAAATTAAATATTTTCAATTAAGATATTTTTCTTTATCATCATTGTCCATATTATTTTTTATTAATGTAAACTAATGTTTTTTTCAAATTTAATGTTGGTTAAAGTTTATTTTTTCACACCATTTGTATATTTCATTTGATATTAAACACATCTTGTTATCAATGTCAATTAATAATGTTGATCAAAATGTTTTTCTCACCAATATTAATTAGAGTTTCTTTTAACTAACATTAACATCGATGGCTTCTTTTTTATCAATATTACTAATATTTATCAACATCTTTCAATCAATGTTGTTGAAAATCTTCTAATGGAACCAAATTATATTTTTCACTTAAAATTTTCAATTCTTATTTTTTTAAATTTGTAATTAAAACTCAATAAACTAAATTAACTTATCTACATAAAAGATTTAAAAAATAAAATAATTGAAAATGTAAACCATTAAGTCTCAAGAGATTTTTAAAATTTTTCTATCGTAAAAGAAAGTAAAACGTATAAAAGTTGCATAAAGACCAATGTCGAATATGTCCCAATATCACTGATTATCCTGATTTTGTAATAGCTTTAAAGTCCTAAACACATTATTTTGAATTTGTTTTACTAAGTTTTGATGTTGTTTGTCTATTATAATTTAAAATACATTTATTTACATTGATTTCAATGTTAATTTTACTTTGTCTTTAATACACCATAAAAAACTAAACAATAATCATTTGTTACTATTTAATGTATATATTTTTATTTACTTAAATATTAAATGTTTTCTACACAAACAAATATTGATCTCATTCGTAGATCAATTATAACAGTATGAATGTGTTTGTCTCTCTCCCATACTTAGGAAATAAATTTTTAATGCGAATTATTAATATAAATTAGACTTAATACCACTTTTGGCTTTCATATTTATAATAATTATTCAATATTTTTCCTCAATTTGTTTTTCAAATCAATCTTATTTAATATTTCATATATATTAAAATATTCAACCTGGTCTATTTTGTTAACATCATTACAATGACTAACGACAAAGTAAAACTTGACACATATATGAAATTTGATTATGATGTACATTTTAGATAAGTCCTTCGTACCTCATTAATTTGATTTGGTGGTATTGTCAAATTTGAGGTTATTTTGCTCAGATTGCGTTCTAATGAATTTTTAAATTCATTATATGTGACTCTAAGAACTTTAGAGATTTATTTTTATTGTCTTGAATTTTTTATTCTTATGAAATTTCTCATTGAATTTGTAAAATTTAGTTAACGTAAATGTATTTTTTTTCATCTTTATTCCAAATCTTCCTCTTTAAAAAAAGAATCAATTTTTTACTTTTTATCATAATCTTTCTAATATAAATTTATCACCTCTCGCCTATCAAGAAAAAATAAAATTTATATTCACAAATCACAATTTTCACAATGCAAAACATAACAAAACTCATACCACTTTAATTAGATAAGCAACACTGTATAAATTCAAACTTTTAAATCATAATAAGATACTAACCTTGATCAGTGAAAGATCATGCAAGAATGTATATTTCAATCTCAATCTATGTGTTTCTCAACCTCTATTTTCCAATCTATCTCTTTGTATTTATTTCTCTTCACACATTTTCATGATAATTTACATGGTTGAAAGATCTTATAACCAGACAAAAAAAATCCTAATCTCTTTTATAAATCAATATCTTCATTAATTTTTTTTTTATTTTATCTTTTATTATAATTTCGATAATATAAACTTAATATAAATAATATATAAATATAATTTTAAAAAATATATAAATATATATAAAAAATTCAAAAAAAAATTGGGAGAGCCCTCACACGTAGTTCTGCCCCTGAGCATAAGTGTGTATCTTTTACGAATTGGTTAGATAATAAAATAAAAATAAAAAATAAGAAAGACAAAAGTAGAAAAGGAATGGAAATAAGAGAATCACATGTGTTTCTTTCATAGAATACCCTAAATTATTTTATTATATTACTATTTAATTTTCACAATTTTGGAAAGAAAATTAAAAAGTACATGTTCATAAGCTACCTCTTTCTTAAATAGGTAATTTCTATTGATTCCACGCATAACATTGATTATGCTTGGGATTAACATTACATGGTCCAGCCTCCAATATGTTCCATACACATTGAACACATTCATCCCTATCTTGTTTATAAATGTCAAAATAATGACTTGCTCCTTCCCATGTAAAATGACAAAAGTACAAAGTAACCTTCCAAAAGAAATTAGGTCTAAAACCAAAATTGTATGTTTCCGCATAATTCAATGTGTGATATCCAAGATCATTATGTTTGTCTTTGCAATGAACGGTCAAGTTCTTCGAAATCAATAAATTGGTTATTGTAATGCTTACTTTGTGAGGAATAAGTCCTTTTTCTACTTCAAAAGGTACAATTTCAGCCTCACTCCCTTTCAACTGCAAAGAAAAAAGTGTTGTTAAAAGCAAAGAAAGTAAAAATACAATTTTTGAGATTGAGACCATCCTTTCTCAATAACTTCTTACAATATCCTTTAAGTGTATGAGATAGTGGATATATAAAGTCCTCCAAGTATACTTTTGTTGATATTTAATGGTAAGATTATAGTTTTGATTTTTATTTGGTTTTCTTTAAATATTACATAATTATACTATTATTAAAACATTATTACAAATTTTTTAATTACACGAATTTTATAAAATTAAAAAACAGTAAAACAGGTTGACGTTAATAGGTGCTTTGACATTTTAAATTTATCAGCCAAGCTCACAAGTGACAAACGAGACAAGGTGAAATGAATCAAGGATAAATCTTCAGGTTTCGATACAAAAATGAAGATATGTGTTTATTGTTGATATGGAGTATAAGAAACTGCATTTATTTTGTCCAAATTGTAAAATGATTGGTCATGATCTATTTAATTATAGACGATTACAATAGGATGTCAATGTTATTTCTATTGAGGAGAAAATTGTTGACGCAGAAATACAACATTATCGTCCTAAGGTAGTTGATGCTCAAGATGAGACTAAAGTCTCTCTTGGTCCAGTTTTAAAGTTTGTGAAGCTTGTGGTTGAGCCTGTGGATCCTGTGCTGGAGCCTACTACTTAGTCACAACTTGAGTCAATGACGATTCATGATAATATTTCATGATTTTGAAAGTGCAGAGACCAAACAGTGACCAAATTTTAACTAGGAACTATTTTCAAATTTAGTTCAAACTTCAGAAACTAAAAACATATTTTTGCTAGATATAACTTAACTCATGTGAATAAAATTATATCAAATCTCTATTGTAACGAGTCTCATTTATTATATTTATTTAATGAGGTCTACCTATGTCATTAGTGTTGTTGATCTGCTTCATTGATTATGATATTTAAACTAGTTAATCCTAATTATGTTTACATCTATAACTTTTTAACTTTCAAAATAATATGATAAAGCTAATTATAAATTATGATTATGGTTTGCGTGATGAAGTTTAGGACTGTGACAAATTAACTAAAACTGTATAAAGAATTATGTTTTTCGTCTCACAATTATTATAAAGAATTATAAAGAATTATGTTTTCTAAACTTTATGAAAGTTATATAAAATATCTTTTCCAACAAATAACATATGAAATGTAATAAACAAAGTTTTACAATAGATTATGATATTATTTATATTATGATTTAGAGGCAAAACATACTTTTTTATAATAATATTAAGATGAAAAATATATTTATTCTTTAATATTGTTTTATATATTTACTTTTTTATTGATTTTCAAGTTTTAATAGTTTATTTGAAACTTTAACCAGTTTTTAGTATTTTAATATAAATTACATATTTTGATTTGATGGTAATTGCCGAATGTTTTTTTAAAAAAAAAAAAACTTGTAATTAAAACTCAATAAACTAAATTAACTTATCTACATAAAACATTTCAAAAAATGAAATAATTGAAAATGTAAACCATTAAGTGTCATAAAAGATTTTAAAATTTTGTATCCTAATAGAAAGTAAAACTTATAAAAGTTGCATAAAAAATCTTGTTTCATTCCTTAAATTACATATAGTTGTTATTCCACTGAAACACTCACGAGACCTAACACAAAACTATATGTTTCACCAATATTTATTATTTGAGCCCCAAAATCATGATGCTGAAAAAATTTGTAAAAAAATATTTTTTTCTGTTATTTTTTTTAAAATATTAATTGATAGGTAATTTCTTTGTGAATAATTATTTTTTACAAAATTCTAAAATTTGTAAGTATTTCCTACAAAATTTATTGTAAAAAGTGTTTTATACAAAATATTTTACAAAAAAAATTGGCAGTAATTTCTTGTAATTTTTTTATAATAAATTTATAAGTATTTTCTAAAAAACATTAAAACAAAATTGACAAATAATATAAGTTTTTTTAATAATAAATGAACACCCTAGTGTTACTTAGTTTTGATACTATTTCTCTATTGTAATTTAAAATACACCTATTACTTTGATTTTAATGTTATTTTCACTATGTCTTTACTAAGTTTTGTTACTATTTAATGTTTATGTTTTTATTTAATCAAATATTAAATGTTTTTTACATAAAAAAACATTAATCTCATTCGTAGATCAATTACAACAGCATGAGTGAGTTTGTCTCTCTCCCAAAATTATTAATGTCACCTTTCAAGGTCCAAATATATTTAATGTAATTATGGAACAAAATTTTAATATGAATAATTAATATAAATTATACTTAATCCCTCTTTTGGTCTCTACATTTAATCTTTGTGATTCTAATACTATGTTAAATAATGTTTCAGGTATTCATATCACTATCAAATCATCACTCTCTAAAAAAGTTAACATTAATTTAAAGGAATGAATTATACTGAGTTTTTTTTTTCTTCTAAAAATAGGAATCAAATAAGTTAAAATGATTCGAGAGAAAATATTGAATAATTACTACAAATATAGGACTAGAAGTGGTATTAAGCCTATAAATTAAAATTGACACCTAAGATTAGGCGTAATTTATTTTAGTTACTCTTGGAGTAAATAGATCCACTCATTTCCATTACTTTTTCTAGTAATAAAAATTAGATGTGTAGAATATTAAAATTATTTCTATAAAAGTTAAGAGAAAATGATTTCATTGATATATAGAAAAAAAAATTAAAAATATTAAAAGAAAAAAAATATAGAGCATAAGTATCTTTTATATATTAGTTGGATAAAAATAAAGAAAATAAGACAAATATAAAAAGGAATGAAGATAATTTCACATTAAGGTATTTCTCTCATAGAATACCCTTAATTATTTTATTATATTATTGTTTAATTTTCACAATTTTGGAAACGGAATTAAAAAGTAAATATTCATAAGACACCTCTTGCTTAGAGAGGTACTTTCTACCGTTGCCACACATAACATTCGTTATGTTTGGGATGAATCTTACATGCTCCACGGTCAAATATGTTCCATATGCATTGAACACATTCATCTCTATCTTGTTTATAAATGTCAAAAGAATAATCTGCTCCTATCCAAATAAAGCGACAAAAGTACAAAGTAACCTTCCAAAAGATATTAGGTCTAAAACTAAAATTATATGTTTCCCCATAATTCAATATGTGAGTTCCAAGATCATGGTGTTTCTCTCTGCAATGAACGGTCAAACTCTTCGAAATCAAGAAATTGGTTATTGCAACGTGTACTTTGTGAGGAATAAGCCCTTTTTCTACTTCAGAAGGTTCAACTTCATCGTGACTCCCTTTCAATTGCAAAGAAAAAAGTGTTGTTAAAAGCAAATAAAGTAATAATGCAGATTTGGAGATTGAGACCATCATTTCTTAATAACTTCTTACAATAACCTTTAAATGTATGAGTTAGTGGATATATATA
>Ga0214542_1001033_pt1 | contig 55514 bp, 38 predicted proteins | sample CNSS1metaG_FD_160096 | JGI IMG/M metagenome (GOLD analysis project Ga0214542, IMG submission 160096) | Root nodule microbial communities from cowpea collected in UCLA plant growth center, Los Angeles, California, USA - CNSS1 | ecosystem: Host-associated > Plants > Roots > Nodule | place: USA...
AAGCCTCTGCCTCAATCTTCAGGTGCTCGTATCGAACTTCAATAGTGGGAATATCAAGTCCAACTCTGTAAAAAGCAGCAAGTGAAAACAGGAAAAAAAATGAGTCTCTGAAAAGGTTATGTATGGGTTGATACAGTTGTGTTAGGAAGAGGTAATGAACCTGTCAATACGCTCCTTGAGCTTCAACAAGAACCTCTCGTTGTCCTCCTCAGCCACCTTGACCAGCCTCTCAAGAAGCTTCTGTCTGTCTTGGAAGCCAAGATCAGCCACGTCGATTTCGTTGGCGGCTCCATGGGATGCTGTCAGCAGACCTTTCCTGAGACGGTTGTAGGTGGGGAGCTTCTCGAGAGCAGCCCATTTGAGAGCTTCTTCGTCATCTTCTTCGCGTGAAGACCTTGAGAATACCTCCACACTGTTGTTTCTCCAAACCGTCGAACTTCTCGATCGCATACTGTTACTTGCTCTGTATATATCGCTGCCCTCCATTCTCTCAGATTCTCGCGGTTACCCGCCACACCGCACCACCCTGTTTTTTCTTTCTCTCTTTCTCTTCTTCTTCTTCTTGTTCGACAAGGTGACGGAACCAGACACCACTGTCTGCGTTGCTTTGTGGTGAAGGTAAAAGAATGAAAGAATGTGAAATGAGAGCGAAATGCGGTTCCTTCTTTTCTGAAATGAGTAGTAGGGAATCGGAAAACCATGTCTCTCTATATATACTTTTGACGGCAAAACGAGGCGGCCATTGATATTCAAGAGTCAAACCTTGAAATTAAATATGAAATACCGCTACTCATTCATACCACCTTTTCCTTCTCTTTTATTTTCTTTAATAACAGAAAATCATGCCAAACACCAAATCTTATGTTACTTTAGTAACTGTCATTTTCACAATATCTTAAACAACTGATAAATGCGCTCAATGTTTCACTGTCACCCAACAAAAATTACTGCACTAAACACTATTCAACCGTTAATCACAGTATTAATTAATAACCAACTGTAAATAGATAAAAAGAAACAAATTTTGTTTATCATGTTATTAATTATCAGTTGGTACGGAATCGTAAAACCCACGCATTACTTTATAATGCTATTTATATATATATATATATATATATATATATATATATATATATATATATATATATATATATATATATGATCATCAACTAGTTATCTCTTGTACTAAGGTGTCTTGATTAAGAAAAAACAATTTAATAACTAACCAAAAAATTTTAAAAAAACGTAAGACAGGTATTGCTCTTAATTATTGGATTAAAATAAGGCGGCTAAACCCGCTAGTTCACGTTGGGATAATGATTAATGATCCTAACACTAGTTGACAATGTTAATAATATAATTCAGCAAAAATAATTGAGAAAGGATAATAAAATATCAAAAATAAAAACAAAATAATGTCATTCAAAAGATTAGAATTATCCAAAAAAATATATCCAGTGAAGACTTTGGAGCCTGAACTTTCGGGCTGTAAATTGAAAGATTCGAGACAAGACATGACACCTTATTAAAATCAAGACAGAAAGAAAATCGTTTCTATTAAAAATAGAAATCAACAGTAAAACAAGAACATAAGTGGAAATTTCCGTTTCTTTATTTTAAAGAAAATAAATGCCTGAAAGTTTGAATCTCAATAGTATTGCTTTTGAGTCTTCATTTCCAAAACAATTGCAACTAGAAACGATCAAAGCCTTGACTTGACTCTCTGGGTGAACAAAAATTTTATATCTGAAACCGGTCACTGAAATTGATCGGTTCTTCATTTGTTGAAAAAAAAGAAAAAATTTATGTTAGATCAAACGTTTATCACTTGACTAAAAACTATAGCTGTTAGTGAGGGCACAATTCTTTTTACTTAGGACTGTACCACAAGTCCAAATGCCACGATTTATTCGATTGTGATCCGGTCCACTTGATCTCTGTCACGGTACAATTGATTGATTGTCACTTGCAACAATTTAGTCCTTTGAATTTTAATGCTCCAAATTACCTCCCTTAAAATTTTGACAAATTTCAATTTTTTATAGAAGTAAAGAAGAATTATCAGAAAAATATAATAGTTATTAAACTTTTCTTTCTTAAAGCGTGTATGGGGCCATCTAGAATTGTTTGGTGTTCATGAATCTTGTGATCACAGCATAGCATCAATTCAGAACTACAGTGTGTATAAGGTTTTAAAATTGTTTATCCAGAAAAGCTTGAACAAGTTGCAAGACTTCTAGATGGAATAAAGTAGCCAATGTATACAGAAAAGCAGCCAACAAGTTTGTTTATTTAGAAAAAAATGTACAAAAGATGAAACCTTAAGTTACCATTTAGATGCCACTCGTAAAATCAATCAATAAAATGATGTTGGACTCGTTCTCTCTTGTCTCTTTCCTATCCGAATTAATTAATCGGATCGGATTCGGTGGCTGGACCAAAGACCATGTTTCTATTTTAAATTGCTCTTTCTTCTAGATGCTTTATTTATTTCTAAAAAAAAAAACATATTCATTAATTTGGTTCTTAGCCTGAAAGTTTTAAAATAATATGCAACCATTCTATGATTCTACACACAATGAATACAATCATGTTTCTGGTTTTGACCTGACTCGTAGGGTATGCAGAGTGATTTATTTTATTTTTTTAGTACACCCCAAAGGAGACTAAACTATATCGGAAGACATTATGAACAAGGTGGGAAGGTGGGACGGGGAAATTGATACTAACAATTTTTGTCAAATTGTCTTTGCCACCTCTTTTGTACCTTTTTTCTAAGACTAGTGATGCAAGGGTGACATGTAATTTGTGATGAGTCCCAGAAAGGAGATTCACGGCGTGACCCGAGTCTGATCACATAAGAAAATTGGTCGGAATCGGAACATTGACGCCTACCATGGGGACCGACAACTCCCCTTCAACCAACTCCCCTTCAACTTTCTTTGTCCTCGACTGGGGGTTTATTCTGGTACACCCAATAAGTCTCACATCGCTTAGGAATCGAGGTTGAGACGCCTTTTAACGACAAAACCGTGACGGAGTTCAAAACACTTCAAAGCGGACAATACCACTCGGGAACACGGTGGTTGTTCTAACAATAGCTGCCGGACGAACTTGGATCGGAATCGGAACAAAAACACTTAAGTCAGTAAATTTATAGATCTTCTTTTATGAGATATTTAACTTTAGATCTCTACCTAATGTAGGACATAAACTCATACTTACATGCATTCTCAATCATTTGCAACTTGCCATTTGTGATTTTGTTTTGTTGTTCAAAATAATTTTATAACTTATTCGCCATCTGATGAGTATCACCGAAACCCAACCACACACAAATAGAAACTTCATTATTGTATGCTACATTAGATAACAATAGCAATAAATAACAATGACAAGTGTGTCTTTACTACATAGATAAGAAGAACATGGGTCAATGTTCTCTCTAGATGAACCAGAGACATTGAACCTGGTTGGACAAATAGTTGATTAAATCCCAACTTACGTCCAAACTGAGAAACGTGATAAGCCACCTATAATTACAAAGGGATCATCACCGAATTCAAAACTACCATTAACATCATATCTTCTTCTTTTTTTTCTCTTTCTTTTATATATTTTACACCAGTGGCATTCACTTGAAAGCATGTACTCTATTCTATCGCCTTTCAAAATTGAAAACCTTCACAGAAAGAGCAAAGATAGTAGCAAATAGCACTGCAAACCCAACAACTACACCAGCAGCAACTCCAACAAAATCTTCTCTGTAGCCAAAGTATCTTCTCAGAAACTCTTTCACTGTCTCGTTTGCCTCAACTGTGCTTGTTACATCCCCAAACTGTGATGCTGCCAATCCATATAAGGTCCAAGCCACAGGACATGCCCAATAGTACCATCTCCACCACACAGGAATGTTCTATAGAAAATACAAAATAAAACTAAAACATCAGCATATATGTGCAGCCACTTAATTTTCTCACATGCATTGGTCACTACATTTTACGCGACTTACAGGTTGTGGAACAACAAATCCAGAAAACAGATTCCAAAGTCCGTAAAATGAAGTTGCCACAATTGAAGCAATGTGTTGGTTCGGTGTTACAGCCACAGTCATCATGCCATAGAAGGTGAAGTACAAAAATGTGAAGTACATGAAGAACAGATACCAAAAGAATTTGGATGCAGTCCATTCGAATCCGATCATTGCATAAACTATGATGCCATATGTTACAGCTTGGACAAAAGTGTATGGTATCTCTATTACAACCTAACAAGTAAAAGGTGTATTAATTTACATTAATTGGATTGAGATGTAAAACTGACATAAAATATACTAAATATTGCTTCTAGAAGTCATGAGCTACCTGTGCAAAAGCATAGGGAATGGCTGAATACATTCCAGCTGCTCTTTCTCTATAAAAGACTGTTCGTTCAATGGCCACAACTGGTTGCACAGAAAACGCATTCTGAACCCCAAGGAAGAGAATGGCGTTGTACATTGAACCAATAGCATTAAACAGATCTTGTTTCCTTCTTCTGCATGTTGTTCATAAGAGGATATGGATTTAACAAAACTTGTGCATGTTTTTTTAATAAAATAGCTCTAATCCTCTTTAAAAATTCTCTCATTGATACGCGTACTTGCTTTTTGTGGTATGCATTATGTTACAAGACTAGTAGCACAAAGTATCAAGAAGATTTGAAGAGAGATATATTACTCTTTTTAACCATACATTAACCAATAGTAACTCACGTTTTGGATCCTAGGTCCCAGAACATTGTCCCAAACATCAAAGCTACGAATGCAGTGAACAAAAATCTCACTGCAGTATATGGAGGGTTGCGCCAGTACGACCAATGCTGTTTCCATAGACAGGCCTTGCATTGAATGAAAAATGGCTGTGCATATTGTGAAGAAAAATGAAGTTCCTTGAAACCTGAAGCAGGCTTGCTCAATTCTTCTACATGTGCTTTGTTCCTCCTAACACATGGAATACATGTTTTTTTCAGAACTAGTTTGAACTAGGTAACATATTTTTTTAAAACATATTCATTTTTTGCTAAAGTAGAATGTGCAGTAACACAAGTACACTACAAAACAAACCAACTTACCTATATAGTTCTGAATTTTTGTATATGTCAGCAAAGTCAATATTCAAATCCTTTTCCCGTGCCGAAGTTGTAATCTCCAACATCCATGCTGCTGGGTTGTGTCCATCTTTGATTTTACCAACCCCTTCAATCCTCTGCATGAAAGCAAGAATAGAAACAGTACTGTAATATCGTAACAAACATCATGAACTATAAATGTCACTGTTTTTTTCAGACACGCCTTACCTCAAAATACTCAATGAGTTCATTAGAATGACGACCCAATGGTCCAACATATATTTCTTGTCCTCCTCGCTTTAGTAGGAAAAGCTGAAACCAAATTTTTTATTATTATGTTCATTGGTAAGGCAAGTCAAAAAGAAAAATGAGAAAACACGGCATCATTTGATCAAGAACAGCACTCACCTCATCAAAAGCTTCAAATATGTCTATGCTTGGTTGATGGATGGTGCAAACAATTGTTCTTCCTGTGTCCACTATGTTTCTAACTGTTCTCATAACAATGGCAGCTGCTCTGGCATCTAAACCTGACGTTGGTTCATCCATGAATATTATGGAGGGATTAGCCACTAGCTCAACTGCTATAGTTAGTCTCTTGCGCTGTTCAGTGGAGAGACCACTCACACCAGGCAAACCAACCAAAGCTTCCCTCAGTAAGTTCAACTCCACCAGTTCCATGACTTCCTCAATGAACATCTGTAATCATTCATAAGATTCGGCACTTAAGATCACTAACTATAAATCTATGATCAGTTCAGTTAGCATAGACAATTGCTAATGTGTCTTGTTGGACTTTATATGCTACCTTTCTGGTTTCAGAATTGACTTCAGGAGATAAACGAAGCCACGCTGAGTAGAGCAGTGATTCATAGACTGTAACATTAGGAGAGTGGATATCGTTCTGCTCACAGTAGCCAGAGATTCTAGCATATGTTTCTTGTCTTTTAGGATACCCTGAAACTGTGATTGTGCCTTCAATGTACCCTCCACTTTTCCTTCCTGCCAACACATCCAACAGAGTTGTTTTACCTGCTCCACTCACCCCCATCAGAGCTGTGAGGATGCCTGGCCTAAATGCACCGCTAACACCCTTCAGAAGGACTAATCTGTCCTCAATTACTCCATGATTCTTCATTTCCTGCAAGTTGAAATCAAAACGGATTTTGTTTTACTGGAAGAAGCAGACTTACGAATATGATAGGATAATGTGCTTATTATCTACGGTGTTTTCGTGGAAATCAACCTGTGGCATGTCTACTGAGTAAGTGATAAGTTATGCGGTGGAAATCAATCGGTGACCCCTTTTGTTTATGGTGGTGGTTATGCGGTCAGTCACTCCGAACCATCGGCTCTGATACCACTGATAGGTTATATTTTTTCATATAGGTTATGGTTATAGACATGGGCATGGTTATGGCATGGGCATTGGGAGATTGTGATTCCATATGGTTATATGACATTAGTCTTACACATATAAGACCTTAGACACCACTTTTACACCAAAACCTTAAGGCAATGTTGTTATGGGTCTTTATTCTTATATAGTGTTTAACTTTGTCTTTTCTATCCAATGTGGGACTTTTTGACTCACACTTGGACTATTCCCAACAGTAAGTGATTCCGTCAAAGGTAAGAGAATGTGGCTCAAATGGAAGAATCATTCCTCTTTTCCTCCCGTGGCTGGGCTCGGCAACTTCCTTTGGCCTCACTGGTGCATGAAAATTGAAAGGTTTTTCAAAATCTGAAAGAATTGATGTGAATTACACAAAATAAATCACCTGTTTCTATGCTGCTACTTGGACCATTTCCTGGGAGTTTAAGTGGTAATCCAATATCTTGTAGAGTTTTGTCTTCATGCTTATTTCCATGAGATTCTTTCAAGATGATAGCCTGTGGCTTCTCAAGTGCTGCTCAATCATTAGCATAGCATAAGTGAGTCACAGTAAAATTTCTTCATGAATATAAAAACAGTGTGGAGGAAATACTCACGGTTGAGAAAAGTGAGAGCCAGAGTGAATGTGATGTTCAATAGAGCAACAAATCCGAGCAATGCTCCTACCCCTATCCAATACCACGATGCATGAGTGAAGAATCCGCGAGACTTCAGAACCTCAATTCCCAGTGACTCAGTTGAATTAGGAAGAACCTGTAGTTGAAAATTTATTTATTACAAATTGGAAAATATTTTGAAGTTTGATGATTCAAGAAATTACGTGGCTCCAACTCTGGCCGAGGAACTCATTGACCATCATAGCATTCTGCTCATACATTATTGGTGAAATCCAGTAACCCCATGTCCACCATTTCTTAACATCCTCTATTTCAAGAGAAAATCAAAAGGCAAAGCAAACATGTAAGGTTCAAAAATTTGAAAACTACAAACGTTTGTTGCATTGCATCTATTGAATACTTGTACCTCTTGACAATATAAAACCGCCCAGCGTCAGAAGGGTGACTATTGCAAATGATCCAAATGTGTTGGCTATAATCATATTCCTACCAGTTGCTGCAATTGTACGAAACAATGCAGAAGCCATCTGGCCAAGTAGCAGTAACAGAAGATATTGTTTGAAAAACCTGCATCATTGGCACATCTCAAATCTAATGCCACACAATCACAGTGAGTCTTCTTAAGTCCAAAGTAGATGAAGATAGATTAGTTACCTCCCAACACTTGGATCAAATCCAATTACATAGTAGGTGATAGATACCCAGACAACTACTTCAGCCAATGTAATAGGGATTTTGAGGACCCAGTTGGGAATAGCATATGCCCATGCAGGGTAAAATAGGAGGTCCCTTTGCTTGTAAAATATAGGAAGCTTTGCTACATTCATTGAAATATCAGCCATCCCATTAAACAACACCATTACTATGGAGAAAAAAAGTGCACCAGTGTAAACTCCCCCGTTATCCACAGAACCCTTATGCATCTCGGTACGCAGGAATACTGTCATTGCTATCACTGCCATCACTGCAAGCTGATGGAAAAAGGAGAAAAATCACACATGCAAAACAAAAATAAGATACATTACAATCAAACATATAAAACTAACTTGAGATAGCTTGAAGATGTGAACAAATGCATTCCTCTTCATAAGCAAATATTCCCTTGAGAAGTTAGCTTTCAGAAGCTCCTTCATGTCTACCCCGTACTTCTTAGTAGTTAATGCAGCTGGGTGGTTCTTTGTCTTGTCAAATTGAATGGCTAGTTCATCTCTAAGTTCTCTACCAACATGGAAGCATTGAAATGCCTTCGCAAATTCGTTAACTGTAACAAAACTGTATGGCTCATCTTCGTGGATCCAGTACTGTTGTTGATCCTTCCTTGAAGTCACCTGGGAATGAATATAAACACATTTGATATTCTGATCATACTCATGCATATTTTTCTTCCAAATTCATAATGTGTATGAGATAAGAAAAGGAAAATATTGATTCACTTCTTGGAGGAAATCAGCCACAGCTTTCCTCTCAGAACATCTGAAACCCATAGATTCAAAAAATTCAAGGACGAATTCACGAGGTCCTTGATATACTATTTGGCCGTTGGAGAGGAGGATTATGTCATCAAAAAGTTCGTATGTCTCTGGTTCTGGTTGCAATAGTGAGATAACTGCTGTTCCATCTAGAATGTGAACAATTTGTCTGAGACACTTGATAATTTGAACAGTTGTGGAGCTGTCCAAGCCAGAAGATATTTCATCCATGAACAGGGCATTTGTTGGACCAACCAACATCTCCCCTGCAAATAATGCATGCAAAAATATGAAAATAGAATGCAGAAACTGAATTGGAATAACTTGCATGGACAATTTGGATCACCACCTGTAGTAACACGCTTCCTTTGCCCACCAGATATACCTCGCAACATTTCATCCCCCACCACAATATCAGCACACATTTCCAGCCCCAAGATCTGTAAACAACAAATGAACAAATTATTGAGAGCTATTAAGAATGTATTTTTGAAGTAGGAGTGAGAGTCAGAACAGATACTGAAGGTATTATATCACCTTAAGTATGTATTCTGTCATCATTTGATTTGCTTCCTGGCTTTTAGATGCTGTTGCCTGGTATCACCAGAAGTCAGGAACATGAAAAGACAACTTGTTCATCACAATATAAATTCAGTGAATTTTTATTTAATCATAGCCTTTAGCAAACTTCAATAACTGAAATGATTTTCCCCTAAGCAGTTTTTACTTTCAAATTCAACACAAGTAATCTTCCCAAAACATATTTTTGAAGGGAAGTGTTGGACACAAAACCACACTTCAAAGCTCCGTGTTCACCTTCATATAGATATCAACAATAGGGTCAGGCTTAATATTCGCTGCTATCTCTCTTCTTGACAGTTCAGATAGCAAATCTGTACATGGTTAAAACAATACCAAGTCATGATTGGATCACACAAGTGGAAGTTATCACTTTCAATAGCAGCATGAAGCCAAAAGATTTCCAAGGTAAATAAATAGCTGACTAACCATAACGTGATCCAACACCTTGGCACCTTGCAGAGAAAGCCAAGGTTTCCCTAACAGTCATTTCTCCTATATGAACATCATGTTGACTAATATAGGCAGAAGTTCTCTGGGGTACAAATTCATTCATCTCATGCCCATTATAAGTCACTCTCCCAGAAACCTGCAGAATAAATCAGCACTTGAGTTGGACATAACCAATTGAAACAGAAAGCCAATGAAGAAAAGTGGAATTCTTTTTTCACCTTAAGATCTGGATCAAGCTTTCCTGCCAGAGCCAAAAGGAGTGTGGTTTTTCCAGAACTTGGAGGACCTAAAAGCAATGTCATCCTGATACATGCAACGATGAAGTATGAGACTAAGATATTGGAAAATGAATGAGGTTTCAGATTTTTGAATCCTTTCAATTCTACTCTCTCACCTGCAAGGTTTTACAATTCCACTAACATCTTTAAGAATGTTCACGTGCTTCTTTTTGCTAGAAAGAATATGCATATAGTTCAAGTAACTCTGAAAGATCAAATTCATCATAATTAGTTGTAGATCAAAGATAAACAAAATGCAACTATAGTTTTGATGGGAAAAAAAAGTATCAAATCGGTACATGGTTTACCTCTACTGTATTAACAATGAAGTTGAAGAATGTCGGTAAGGCTCTGCTGCCAACATAAGCTTCTGCTTCAACATTCAGATGCTCAAATCTAGCTTCAATTGTGGGAAAACTAATCCCAACTCTAGAAATATTGAAAGATAGTGAATAGGTAGAAAACTCATAGATGCAATGTCAGGGAAAGGCATGAAAACAAAACAATATTTAACTTGTAATGTTGCCATAGAATGTGTATATATATGGATCACATGAACCAAGACACGACGAAGGAAATACTAGAAATGAATTTATTACCTGTCAATTCTTTCCCTCAGCTTCAACAGAAACTTTTCATTGTCCTCTTCAGCATCTCTTACCAACCTCTCCAACACATGCTTCCTTTCCTGTGTTCCAATATCAGTGACATCAATTTCCTTCACCTCACCATTGGATGTGATTAACAAGCCTTTCTTTAAACGATTGTAAGTAGGGAGCTTTTCAAGTGCAGCCCACTTCAGAGCTTCTTCATCATCTTCTTCAAATGAATTCCTTGAAAAAACTCCACTTCCGTCTCTCCAAATTGAAGAACGGCTTACTTGAAAGCTGCTAGTACCTTTAGTCGGGTTACCATTGGCCATTGTCAACAGAAAAAGGTGAAAAAAAAAAATAAAATGGAGCTTCAATAACTTCTCAAACTCAATAAATCAGCGTCTTCAGAAGATATTATATTTTAGCCAAACGACTGTTATTCAAACATCATTCTAATCCATGGAGTAGTAGTGTTGCAGCCACTCATTTAAAAACAAAAATATCAGAAGAAAGGGTGGACTAAATGGATTGAACTCAGTTGCTAAAACATATTGGAACAAAATCTCTTTGCTGGTGCAGTTCACTCCTTTTAGTCCTACTATCTGAAAGAAAAGAGCGACATGCTAAATGAAAGTCCTCCTTGTAAATTATAAGGACTCCACACTGAAGTTTTGAGAGTAGCAGAGTGTGACTCTTGCAGCAATGGATTAGGTGGCACACTTGTTATCAAATGAAAAACTTAAGAGAATAGAACTCTTTGATTTGAACTCTTAACATCATCTGGGTAGGTGTGTTGGAATTACAAAAAAGATCAAAGTAAGATAGAAAAGAAGGAGATGCAGACTACTATGAATTTATTTAGCAAACAAAGATAGAAGTAAAGTAACATACAGTTACGTGTAATACTTAAAACAAATATTTGACAGATTGTATAATCAATCAATCTATACTGGTTGAATTTTTCGTCTTAGTTTCTATGAGGAAAAAGCATTTAAACTAATGCGTGATTGCCAACATAATAATAAATTTTGGGAGGACAACGTCTTTCGAGTAATGCTAGTATTTTGTTTCATATTACACTTTACCATAATGAAGAAGGTTGGTAAAGCAAAAAGAAAGGGTTGGTTAAAAACATGGAACGTGGCCATGCTAAAACCTTAAGAAATCAGGGTTTGGATATTGCGTTTGGCAGTTAAAAATTCATGAAATGAAAACATTGCATTGTGTCATATGTTTATTTGGCTAACACAAAACCAAGACTTGCTGTATTTGAAAATATGTTAGTCTTCCTTAACAAGAAATGTTTCTTATTATCATGACTGCATCGTACGCAATGTTAACTATGTTCAAAGGATTAACGAACATGAAACAAAATGTTCGTTGAAATAATGAAACAAAATGTTTAATACGACGTATTACAACAACACATGCTATCAGTATAATGGGCTTCACGACAAGTTATGTGAATTGGGCTTTTTTTCTAGTCTAAGCCCAAATAAAGTGAATGCTTGATTGGGGCTGTTACTTCCTCCACCCCATGAGATTTCTTCATGCACTTCCATGGAGTGTTGAAAAATCTAAAATATTCATGTTTTAAATTTTTGGAGTTTGAAAGTCAGAAATAAATATGTTCTAAATGGATAAACCAAAATATATTTTTAAATCTAAAACAATTGAGAAATTCTCATTAGTATATTTAAAATCAAAATTTAATAAAATTAATAGAAACATTAAATTTTAATTTATTAAAAAAATGGGTTAAGTATGTTTTTAGTTCCTGAACTTTGGTCAAAAATTAGAATTCGTCCCTGGTTGAAACTTTGATAAATTTTGATCCCTGAACTTTAAAAATGAATGAATATAGTCCTTTTAACCCAATTATGTTGACTCTTTTTCAACAGGTGGAATGTGTTTCATGTTAATATTGGAGTTGTTTACTCTGTTTGACACATTCTCGGCTCAATATTTACTAAGAAATGCATTCGAAACCTAAAAAAAAATTCACAAAATTGGATTAAAAGAACTATATTCATTCATTTTTAAAGTTTAGAGACTAAAATTGATCAAAGTTTCAACCAGAGACGAATTCCAATTTTGAGTCAAAGTTCAGAAACTAAAAACATACTTAATCCTAAAAAAATGACGAGATAGAAAATAATGTACAAATACATAGATTTTTCCAAAAAGGAACATAAGAAAGACTAATATAGAAGTGGATGTGATATGATAGTAAAAGAGCGTAATCAATGATAAACTTGAAAGAAGATTGAATGGTAGGGTCAACAAAGAACCAAATATGGAGCAAAAATTGAGTGCAACATTTCCAAGCACCAAATCCAACGGCACTATCGAAAATTTAAGTACGCTTAACCCACTAAGGCTATGAAAATTTCAAGACCAAGAAAAAACACACAATTCATAATTTGACACAACAATATATGCTTCTTAATTCAAACCACAAACCAAAAAACTGATATGGGAACCAACTTTACTCACCTTACCCCACTAATCATCAACAAAGGATAAAGTTAAATCCTATTCCCACCACACATGCCATACATAGTCAATAACCATATTTGTACGTTAATAAAACATTACAATCTTGTTTCTTTTTCGGAGTGTACTTTGTTTGAAATAAAAAAGATACTTTTTGGTAGCTTTTTTCAACACAGTGCCCCCAATTTGCTCAAACCAAATTCATTTGTTAAAAAAATGCAAAAATGAAAATGCCACAGTTCAAAATTAATTCTTACATGAAAAAAAAAATCATATCATCTGCATAAATATTTAACAAACTGTTATTTTAGGTAAATTATAAATGATTAAATATATTTTTAGTCTCTTAACTTTAAGTAAATCTTAGAATTAGTCCATTTCGAAACTTTGGACCAATTTAGTTCTTCATTTCTCGAAATATGTGAATTTAGTCATTTTAATCAAATTTTATTAAGTTTATTTGACATTTCAAGCGCATTTCACCATAGTATTTGAGTTAATATTAAAGTAAAAATGTGTCAAATAGTATAAACAACTCAAATACAATCCTGAAATGTGTATGAAACATTAAATAAACTTAACAAAATTTGATTAAAAGAACTAAATCTATGTATTTTGAAAGATGAAAGACTAAATTTGTCTAAAATTTTAAAATAGATTAATTCTAATATTTACTAAAAGTTAAAGGACAAAAAACATATTTAACCCAATTATAAATTGGAGCGAAAAAAATCTCTAGAATCGTACGAGAGCATGTAACAAAAAAACAATTTCAGGGGTATTTTAGTCTTAACAAAAAGGAGCATGTAACAAAAAAACAATTTCAGGGGTATTTTAGTCTTAACAAAAAGTAGATAAGGTGAGTATTACATATCCTCGTTCTTTGTAACCGTTACCATGTTAGTAGTATAGAGAGGGAACCTCTGGCACCAAATTTATTACATGTATTGTAAAGTGATCCTAATCTTTAAATTGATTAGTTGAGTTTCAAACCTTTGAAAGTTAAATTCGATTCGACCGTTGGCTCTCTTAGTCTTAGGTACATTACTCCAAAACATAACGAAACAAGAAACAAAACAGAACACGCTCCTCCACCCCCCTTCAAAAACTGTAACAGCAAACAAGAACTTCAAACCTCAACCCAACGGTAATGGCGGAAGCTGAGGATTTTGGGTTCGCCCCAGATGAAATGGTAGTGAATGAGAACCTTGGCTACCCCAAAGCCTTCGCAAAACTCTGCCGTGACCGGGGTTTCGGTGCCTACACCCATGGCCCTCCCTTTACCTTCATCCCTTATGCTTTGCAAGAACATGAGGTAAACAAAAAAAAAAATCGATCTTTCTTTCTCTCTATCATGTATGTCTTAGCTTAAGTGGTGAAGAAAACATTTAAAGTGAGTTCTGAGTTTGAATTCAAGAATTTTGTGTTGTTGGTTGTTGTTTTAGGCTGAGAGAGCTGGGGATTTGGATGAGATGTTTCCGATTATTGATCCCAAAGCTAAGGCTACCAGCAAGTCTAAGATCTTTGTCAGTGTCTTGTGGAAGCAGCTCCGCCATCTTGGGTAGGTTTCAATTTGGAAGATTCTGAAAGTTTCAATTTTGATTTCTGATGCATTGCTTGTGTTGTGTTATTAACAATTTCGCAAATATCAGGAATGCTGGCTTTGACCCCGCTGTAATTCGAGTGGATGGTTATGGCAATGTGATCTATTATCATGCAGATTCTGCCTCTCCTCTGGCTTGGGATGTTGATCACTGGTTTCCTTGTTCAAGTAATTTTCATTTCTTTTTATACTCTGAGAATGTGTAGAAGTAGAATTCAATTAGGGTGTGTGTGTCACATGGTATGATTTTGCTCCTTTGGTATCGGAATGCAGGGGGAGGTTTGACTGTTCTTAGCAATCTAAGGATATTACAGCGGCAAGTATGTAAGAGGAAGAAAAACAAGCTGGAATTCTTGGTGCCATGGTGGGATTTCCAATTGGGGATCTCTGTGAACCAGTTCCTGTCTGTTTTTGCATCGTCAAACTCAGACTTCAGGCAGGTTTTTTTTTGGTTTATTCTTTATTTCTGTTAGTTCCTGAAATTTACACGACTTTTAATCTAAAACCTGAAGACAATGGGATTATGTGTCTTTATTTTTATATAATGTTTCATTTTATCTTTTTTATCCAAAGTGGGACTTCTCACACTTGGATTATCCTAACATGATGGAAGGGTAATGGTATTTGTATTTGCAAATGACAGGCACAGAGCCTTTTCATTTTTGTTCTATGAAGGAGAAAATCAAGAATTGAATGCTTCACAAATAGTGGATTCTCATTCTTTCCCACAACACTTTTTTGGGTTGAAAGATGAGATAGGCCTAGCTCCAGCTGCAATTGTAGAATCTCGAAGGGAACCTTGTGATGCATTAGCTTTGAGACAACTTGATTACAATAGGAAGCCAAGGCCAATGTCTCCTGCAATAGGTTGGTGGCAGTTGATGGTTATGGTTCAAAATTTGAATTGGTTAAATGATTTGTTTTATGTCTGACCATCCTCTGATTGAAACTATTTTCAGTAGCTGCAAGGAAAAGAAATGGCAATCTTCTGAAAGAAAATGAAGATCCAGATTTTGTGAAAAACCCCTACCAAGCAATTGTCATGGCTAGAGATTCCCTAAAGCAAAGAGAGGAAACTACAAAAATGCAGGCAGAAATACAGAAGCTGGATGATGAAGTGAATGAAATGAAGCTCAAAAATGAAGAAGAAAAGCTCACTATTCAAGACCTGGAATCGGCGCTCATAAAACGTAGGAGGAAGGCAGAAAAATGCAGACGGTTAGCTGAGGCTCAATCTTCTTACAGGATTATGCTTGAGAAGATGATTAGGGACACCATGCACCAGTAAGTCCCAATACCCGAGATTGAAATGGTGTTATAGAGTGTATTTTCTCTTCATTACAAAAAACTCTTTCGAGAAAAATAGTTGTTCCTTCAGATAAAATTACTTTTCTGATACATTAATTACTGATAGATTTTAGTTGAAAATTTTCTTGCATTTGACATATAATAAGTGTTTTTCTTTGGACTTCAACTACTGGTTTTTAATGATTGGTTTTGTTGCAGGAGTGTTATCTATAAGGAACAGGTAAGATTGAACCTGGCTGCAACTAATGCACTAATGGCTAGACTTGAAGCACAGAGGGCAATTTGTGATGCTGCAGAGAAAGATCTTCACAAGAAATACAAACAAAGGGATGACATAGAGAAGCAGATTAGACCTGAATGGGAGCAAGGAAGGAAAAGGTCAAGAATAGATTATACCACTTTAGAAGAGAGAGACACTAAACCTGCTCTTTACTTGCCTGGGCCCAGACCAAGAACACCTTCGCACAAGGAGCTCAGAATGTTTTTAGAGGAGGAACAAAAAACATCCGAAGTTGACTTCCCTGCAAACAAGGAACAAAAGCAGGAAGATAAGGAAGAGAAGATGCAAATGCCTGCTAAAATTGACACAGAAGAGAAGCTAGAGGAGCATACTACATCAAGTGTTGCATTGGATGAAGAAAACACAATTGAGCAAAGACTTGAGAAGCTTAAAATCAGCAAAGGAAAGAGGAGTTGTAGCTTTTCATTCACAGGTCTTCATGAGACAGAAATCGAGGAAGATGAAGAAACCAGAAAGCAACGTGGAAAAGGGAATGTGGAGAAGTGGCTTCAAATGCTTTTAGAAAATAGTCAGCAACCAGGAACTGATCCAGAAGAAACAAATGCAAATGCAAATGCTTCTTGTAGAACTGAAGAAAAAATAATCCAACAACTGAATGAGAAGTTCCCACAAAAGGAGTTGAGGATCTCAAAAGTTTCAGATTCTGATTTTAAAGAGAAGCAGCTACAGCTTCTTGAAGACAAGAATGGATTAACAGATCAAGAAGATAGAATGGAAAGTGAATCTAGAAGTGTTATACCGACAGGACATAAAAATTACTCTGAAGAAGCTTGCATAGGTGAAGGAAATTGCACTCCTAATGTTGAAGGGATGGAGAAAATGGAAGAACATAAAAAGGAAAAAAAACTTCCTAGATCAGAGAGTGCCAGGACCTTGAGGAGAATTCCATCATCTCCTTCATTGCTCTTTGGTATCAGAAAAGGTGTGGACTACATTCGGAAGAAGCCAACAGCAAGTGATGATTTGGCAGCATCAAACAGTTTCTTGAGGTCATCCATCAAAACAATCAAGAAAGCTGTGAATCTATGAATAGAGATACATTTGATTGAGGCTATGCATAATGCATTTGTATTTGTAACCTTTGTTTCTTCACGATTTTACAATTTGAGTTGTGTTTAGCTGAATAAAGTTAGTGAAATCTATAATCCAAAAAAAGAGAGAGAAAATTAGTGTGTGAAATGTAACCATTATTTGATTTGTGTACAAGATTTTGAAGTTGTCAAATATTTGATAAGTTATAACAGCTTGTTTTTGCTGCTAGCAATTTAAGTTTCTGTTTCTTGTACTTTTTCTGCTTTGCAAAAACTGAATGAATTCCCGTTAATGCCACATTTACTTTATTTACTAGAATTAGTGAATTACAAACAGAAATGATCTGGTGTTTTGTCTGGGAATCGGATTCAGATGCTACAGACAAACGTTCACAAGTTCAAAAGCATCAAACAGAGAAGGAAATTTTTTTGTCATTTACATGTCTGCTTATTTTATTTTATTTTTAATATGTTTAACTTCTTCGATATAATTAACATTTTATTTACTAAACTCGTTAAATTAACTGGTTTTCAAAACGTGAATTACATTACAATTTTACTTTTAAAAATATTAATACTCAAGAATCTCAAACAAATACTAACATTTTATTTAAAATTTTCTTAATTATATTATATAAATTTTAATAATAGGAGGAGGAAGCTGTCAAATAACATTCATTAATTTTAACTGTCAAATAACATTAACAGTGTATGTTATATGTTAAAAGTTAGGAAACATTCAGAACATTTCAGGTCTTGGTCGTGCGTTCTTATCTTTTATTTATGCAGTCACAGTCATTATTACATAAAGAACTTTGGTATATGCACATCGAATTGAATTTTATTCCAAATACCAGAGTTATATCTCGCATTATTTCTCAGGTCTAACACAAAAAAAACGAACTTGTATACTATAACAAATTAACAGAGACTATATGAATCATATATTTTTGTTCAAAAACCAATGTTTCAGGACATAGATTTCCTCCACTTCTGGGGAATCTTACTTTTGACCAAACTGGTTTTCATGTCCATTGGCGTTTGCCTTCCAAACCCAGTTTCTCTTTCAGCTTCCTCCTCCTCTTGTTCTATTCTCTCCACCCCTCCCACATTTCTACCAAATGTAGGCATTCCAAGCATCTTCCATTTGAACAAGCCCTTCTTCTTCACAACCAACCTCTCCATCTGCACTTTCATGGCATTCAGCTGGTTTTGCAGCCTGCAAACATCTTCCTTCAGCTTCCTTATCTCCACTTGCTGAGCATTCATTTCTCGCTTTGAAAGGCACCTTCCAGGTGGGTCAAGGCCTCCATTTGGACTCCTCAAGCTGAAGGAGCCACTCCAATCTACTTGGCGGTTGAGTTTGGCTTGTTCAGAGAACAGCACCTGAATCACTGCTCTCACAGGCAACCTTTCATTTTGAGCTGCATGAAGTGAGGCCTCTGGTGTCAGTTTTCTGCTATCAACCACTCTGCACAGACCCTTCCTTTCTTGCTTTGACACACCTGGATGTGCCTACAACACATAACCAGAGTTCGGAGTTTCAAAATCACACACTCACCACAAATAGTGCAAGAAACAATAACTACTAACATACATGTCATGTATGTTAGGATTGAGCACTTACCACTAAGTCAAAAGCTATAGCTAGTAGTCAGAGTACAATCTTGTCCCCATCCAGTACTGTCTAAAGTGGCCAAAAGGGTATATGGATCTTTTTAATGGTGAAGTGAAGTTCTAATCTCACAAATAGGAAAAGTTTGTATTATTCAAATAGCATGTAGGAAGACTAACTACTAGTTTATAGTTCTACTTGTACGTGACGTGTTACCTAAATTTAAGAGACTAGTGCACCTTATGGCAAGTAATAAATACACAGAGCAACCAGAAGGAAATGCCAAGCTTTAACATCTAAACTAGAAAGAGTTTCCTGTTCTCAAGAGAGCATTAGTTGCGTTCCATTTCAGTAAAGTATTTACGTAAACTATTATATGTATATATTAGGACAAGAGAAAAGCCAAATATTAAAAACAATTTGTCACAGTTATGATATAGTGGCCCCACATGACAGACATTTATGTTATTTCAGTTTCACTTCACATATTTCCACTAAAAAAGGAATCTCATGCCAGTGACAACAGAAGAAGCATTTTCCAGTATATTCAGAATGAACCTTGTCATCAATACGTAAACTAAGAGGCATGAATAACAAAAAAGAAAAATCACCTCTAATGAATCAAAGAAGCAACAAAACTCATAGACTATTCCATAGGTGTTTTTCTGTTGTTTTCCAATTCGAATTGGAGTTTCACCTTGACATTTTATATTGATGTCAAATCCAAGGTTTTATTACAGGAAAGACTGAGGTGAAACTCCAATTCTAACAAAGGAACATTGGCAGAAGCACATGGAACTGCATCTTTGAAAGTAAAATGAGAAGACATACTTTAAGGTAAGTGTCAATGGCTCGGTACAAGCCATCATCCGTGGCTCTGGCATGGCTTGGAAGAACTCCAGCAAGTGCATGGAACTCAGACAAGGACAAATTAGCATCCACAGCAGCCTCAGCGAGGTAGCAATCAACCAACTTGGCAACCTTAACCAAAGCAGCACCATCACGGTCCATACTCATAAACCTCTTAACCAACCTCAGGACAAGCTCAACATCCAAGAGAGTTCCACACGTGTGGCTGAAGGAGGGTATCATGAGCTCTTTCAGAGAAGCTTGATCTAGCTGCGAGGAAATGCGGTTCTCAATCTCAGCTCTGTAAGTGGCATCAACCCGAACCATGTTGGCGGTTCTGAGAAGACGAAGGAGGAAGTTGCATGGGACAGAATCCTTCTCAGGAGGCAGAACATTCACCAAGGTCTCCACAAAGAATCTTTTCTTCATCCATGAATTCGTGACGCTTTCGGGGGATTGAAAATGAGTGGTGACACCATTCTCAGAAGAGGCAGAGAGATCAGGGAGCCAAATAGAAGCATAATGAGTGATGATGGAACCAATCAAGTCTGCACGAATACCCTTCTGTTTGATGCTTGAAAGGGTCTTCACAAAGTAATCCATGTCAACGATGCATGCATCATCGAACCAACATTCCCAGGATCCAACAGTTGCCTCTGATTCTTCACAACACTGTTTCTTCATTTGCACTACTCACACAACACTGCAGCTTTGCAACTCTATGCCACCCAGTGTCTTGCTTATAACACACAACAACAAAAGTAATTACAACACAGCACCAAACTTGAAAACGACTAGTTTTGTTTTCTCTGTTTCTTGTGTTTTGCGTGTGGGATTCGGACTTGTTCCATTTACATGGGCAAAGGAATGACATAAAAAACAAAAATTTGGAGCATATGGCTACTTTATAAGGCCACATTTACATCATAGTATATGTAAGAAAGCGTGCGTTGGGATTGTGCATTGCAGTTGGCAATTGGCACAGAGTGATGGAAAGTGATGAAAATGGAAGCCTGAGAAGGGCCTATGTAAAATTCCAAACTTTGTTTTTGCATTCCATGCTCGTGAACCCCCTAGCTTTTTGTTGTTTTCGAAGCAGACATGTGTACCTCTGATTATCTTGGACCATTTTCGATTTTATTGTACTATTTCAAAATAATTCACATTGGATTCAAAATGTACTTTGTTATGCTTTTCCGGCATCACAATCGTATTAAAGTAAAAAGGTTGTTTTACATTATTTAGCGATAATTTGACAATTTGTATAAGGTAAAATAATCTTAAAAAAATTAACTTTGATATTTAAAAAAAAAGGATAAAGTAAATATTTATGAAGAATAGTGTCAAATAGTAGTAGAAAAGAGAAGGGTATCAAAATCCCAGTATCCTATTTTAAAATGAACATTTTCTTCTTCTTTCTCCTCTTAAAGAGTGCAGTAATGATGAGGGTAAAAGTGTAGTTGAAAACAGAAGCGGCAGTAACAGCAACTATAGAAGTGGCATAGTGCACTGAGAAGGGTATTTTAATCCTTTTGCTACTAGTATGAGGTGCAGTTGGTAATCATGGGTGCAGAAAGAAGAAAGTCCACTGGTTTTGGAAGTTGGGCCTCAATAAACCAGGCCCATATCAGGGTGATTCTTTCTACACTGCACAAATCTCTTCACCACCTTTCATTTATTCTGAAATAGATATGGATTCCTTTTTATATTTCGAAAAGATCATTCCAAAATTAATAAAATCCATGCTAAAATTTAGTCCTCAGCTTGAAATGAAGCACTATAGGACCCAACAAAATCTAAGGAGAAAAATATTAACAATACTTTCCTATTCTCATAAGTTTATTGAAAATCACAAATTTTAGTAAGTTTTATTTCTCATTCTTGATTTTGTAAATTTCAATAAATTTAAAAACCAATAAAAAAAATGAGCCAGGAAAAGTGTGGTAGAGAATTTGTTGTTAGGATTAGCCAAAATCTAAAGATAATACAATGCTTCCATTCCCTCAATTCAAAATATCTTACTTAATAAACCTTATTTGTGTGTTTTTCTACTGTGTCTCCTTAATACACTAATTATCAATAATTTTGACGTTTTATAATATATTAAAAAAATATTTAAAATACCAACACAATGTACTTTTAATACTTAGCAGAGGACAGCACCAAAAAAATCAGTAGAGAATCTAAACTCGTGCAGGAACGTAATTTGGCATAGATTGTAACCATGAACTCATATTCGAAACAAAGTTTACAAATGTGTTCATTCTTTCATTTCTTTTTATTTTTTTTAATGTACTACCAAATAGGAAACTAGAAAATCATTTCTTTTATTTTTTTCATTGAAGGAAGAAAATCATTTATCTATGGGACAAAAGTAACAATTAAGGAAACTAGAAAAAAGAAAGTGAGAATCAAACTCATTAGACAATGACCTACACCTAATAGTTTGAGCTAACACATCTCTTGAGCTGACTCCTCCTTCTTCCTTGCAATTCAATGAAGTTTGAGCTTTAAATGTTGTGAGGAGTTGAGTTCAAGTTCAATTCAATGTACTTGAGTCACCACCAGTTGTTGGATTCAATAGTGGAACACTTGCAAGAGAACCATTTCCATCTTCATCCTTGGCCACCACTGGTATCTTAACAGCAGCTGCTCTCTCCATCTCTTTCTCAAGCTCTTCTTCTCTACGCAAAGTAGAAAACTGGGAATCAAGAGACTTCGCCGCTGATAACCAGGCAAGAACAATCACCAGAAGCACCCCTCCCAGATATGGAGTTGAATTAGCCAGTGAACCAAAACTTAAGATCATGAACTGCTGAATTAGAGCTCCACCAGATTTTCCCAATGGGTTGCACACTACATCAATGGCTGCCTTCCCTTTCACCTACAAGCAAAGAAATTTAGTACAAGTCAAATTACAAGTGAGCTGCAGCATTTTCTTGAGAAAAGTTCATCAATGATCATAAAAACCATAAAGAGATTATCATATTCAAATTTGACTTGAACAAACTTCACCATATGTATATATGATTGAAGAATGATCAAGTTTGCACAAATATGATTATAGCAGATAAGGATATGATTTAACTAAAGAGTAAAGACCATTAACTTAAACAAATCTTGATTTAACTCTAAAAAATGTGTGTATATGTGGAACTTGCATGAAGATTTTGCAGAAAAATGATTGTTGCTGATAAAAATCCAAACCTTGGTATCCTCATCCAAGGGTATGTAGGCCATTTCTTTGCAGGGATCGAATAAACTGTACTTAGCACTTTTGCTGAATATGTTCTGCAATGCACCCACGTATACAGCAGCTAGCAGTGGAGTCATGCCAAAATTTGCAATAACAGGAGCAATTGGGCCGCCAAATAATATTAGAGAGAAGAAACCAACTCCTGTTAAAAGCAGAACAGTGGGGGTGATCTTGGCAGCAACTCCCCATCCATATTTGTCAAATATAAATTGGCTTAAAAGCATCATTGTGAATGTAGCAATTCCAGTTGCAGTTGAAAAGTCTCCCATGAAAGATGAGTACTCATTGGGGCTAGGAAACTGCACAACTTGCAGAGTTTGAGAAAGAGCAGAGTGCAATGTGCAGCAGTAAAACCAAAGGCAACAAAGGTTTACATTACCTGAGCTTTGAGCTTTGATTTCCATGTAACCTCAACAAGATTAATGCTAATTCCGTATGCAACCACTAAAGTGGCAAGATCCCTTATGTATTTTGAAGACACCAAAAATTTTATGCTCTCCATTGTTCCCATTTTGGGCTTCTCCTGGAAGAACAACCAATAACAAGGTAAAGTGTTGGTTATTCCAAATATTAGTAAAGAAATGGAACAGGGTTCATATTTTCCAACACATTTGAAATAATGGGGATAGCACCAAATAACTTGGATAATTTCACAGTCCTAGAAATGAATCAATCATACCACAGTCATCTTAAAAAACTACCTTCTTCTTCTTGCTACGTGTGGGAAGTGGAACATAGTTATTCACCCACCAATATATGACACAGATTGCGAGTCCCATGCCCACAACTATGCTCATCATTCCTTTTAGAGACACGGCCCAACCATCAACTCCAGGACCTAAATTCTTCCTAAGATTAGAAAAGTATTTCACTGTTCGACCAGAGAACACAAGGGCTACATTGGCACCAAGTCCAAATAAAGGATAGAATCGTTTTGCTTCATCAACAGTTGTTATCTACACAAAACAAAATGAATTTTAAAATAAGCATTAGCATTATACTTAACAAAGCAGCAGCAGAACCACACAACATCATATTCATCTTTATACCTTTTATTCATTGTACTAATTTGCATGAGGTAATTCAAAATGGAAAACATGTTTAAAACAAAACATTAGAGGATTCAACACCTTCTCCTGTCATCACATGATTAGCATCTTATCCAGATAAGATAAGATTTATAATCATATTATCACAAATGAAACAAAACTTAACAATAGATAAGATAAGATTTACACGCATATTATCACAAATGAAACAAAATTTAACAAAACATGCATGTGACTCATCAAAAGCAGAGCGGCTAAGCGATAGAGAAAGAGGCAGAATACAAATGAATATGACCAAAATGAATAGATGAAAAGTAAAAAACAAAAAAAAAAACAAATAATAGCCAATCATGATGATGATATCAAGAAGCATGTTAAGGACACCATAATTAAAAATGATAAGATGACAATGACAACCACACATGCTATAACAAAAATCAAGCCACAAACCAAAATCATTTTTAACAAAGCAGGCTCAAAGTTCAAACAATAAAACAACCTGATTGGCAAATCCCCAAAACAGCACCGAAATTACAACACTCCCCCACAATTCAGCCATGACATAGAACAAACAAAAGCTCCAAATCCTCATAATTGCAAGAGGACCAAGAAACCGAGGGCCAAGGATGTTAAGAAGCTTATCCGCAAACGCCTCCGGGTGGATATAATTGCTGAGAGGGTACAGAACAAAACCAAACGCCCCAAAGAAGGCAATGAAGGGAAGGATTACAGAGTAAAAGAGAGCTTGTTTGGACAACACATTAGCCAACTTAGTGTATAACAACATGAAGCCAATGGCCATGGGAAGGTTCACCCAAGTTTTGAGAAACGGTATAATTTCAGCACTGCTTCCTTTGGCCGTCACGACCAACACATCCTTTGTGTCTCTCAAGATGGTGTAGTTGAAGAGGATACAGAAGAACATCATCCCCAAAGGCACAATCTTCTTCAAGGTGGCAACATCAACACCGAAAAACTTGGGTTTCTCAGATTCTGTTTCCCCAAAGGAGGCCGCAGCTGCTGCAGCCTCAGCCCTGCACAAGAACAAATTTTTATTTTTGTCCCTTTGGGCAAAGACATTGGGTTTTGGCGAGTGTTTTTGGAACCCATTGAAGGAAGCAGAAGAGGCAGCAAGGATTTTTGGCTTTGGTGAGGAAAGCCTGAGTCTTAAACCTTGGGAGGGGTGTAAAAGTGAAACCTTGTTAATGGGGTTTGTGGGGAGAGAGAGAAGGCCTCTGGTTTGAAGAACAACGTCCATGACTCTCTCTCTCTCACTCAGTTCCCTTGGTGAGTTGAAGAAAGAACCAGAGAGAGGGATAAAGAGAGAGATAAGGTGGCTGCTGTGGAGAGTAGAGAACAAGAAGTTTGTATATATACTTGGAGGAACGAAAGGGCCGCAGATACTAATAAAATATCTTTTCGCGATTGTCTGATGAAGACAACAATAGTAAAATACAACCTTAGATTTTTGTGTGCAAATGGAAAAAAGAACAATGAATTGGTTAAATTTAGTGAGTGTGGTAACAAACTGTGATCACTGTGGAGAGAAAATTGCATGAGGAAAGGTCGAGAGAAGGGAACAAAAAGGAGTATTCATAGGATCTTCCTTTCCCTTGTGGAAAGGAAATGGTACCAAATGAATCAAAACTTAGCCTAATCTCTTTTTTTTTTTTACTTTTTCAATTTAAAAATCACAGTATAGTTCTATTAATAGAGATAGAGAAAACATTATTTGCAATTATTTAAATGTATACCATCTGAAGCTTTTGGACTTGGATGGTGAACTGGTTCATGAATCAACGTGGAGTATTCACAGAATTTTGTTAATAATATGCCATTAGATGTTTTTGTTTGTTTTATACATTTTAATTAAAAAAAAAACTTAACAAAAAAAATAATTATTTTATGTGAGTGTATACAACTTTTACATTTTCATCTAATCATTAATTAATTATTAATGAAGTTCTTACGCGTATCATAAATGACATGTTCAGCACTTAATATTGAATACTCATAATATTCTTAAGACACGTTATATCTAATTTGAAAAATATTTTTTTACTTTTTAAATTATTTTTATATAAATTTAACAGAATGATAATAATCACAAATCTAATCATTTTCTAAAAAAACTCATAACCTTACAAATTTATTATATAATTTTTTATTATAATCATCGTTCTTTGAATATTTAATAAATAAATTATATTTAGTTTTTGTTAATTTACATTTTCAAACTAATATATATGTATATACGTACTTTATTCCATATCTTATATTTTTTAAAATTAATCATATCTTTATATTTATATTCATATCGTATCCGAACAACATATGATCATACAACAAAGAAACTAGATAAATATTTTCGTATGACAGTGCAGAAAAATTAAAATATAAAAAGAAAATATCTAATGATAAAAAAAAATGATAACTAATGAAAATGTTGATATAATTTTATTTCATAAAATAAAAAAGTTATAAATTATAATTACAACATGTGACCACGATTAATTAAGATGACACAATAAAAAAAATAAACGACAAAAAAACTTAATTAAAAAGTATACTATTTTTAATACCTAATAATAGATCATAAAATATTAAAAATGATGTGATTAGTATATTGTTCCCAAGAAAAATAAAAATAGTTTAATTAAGTTGTGAATTTTTCATAAATTTAAATATTTTTAATTAAGTTTCAATTAAAAATATTTATTTTATTGAATTTTCACAAATTTTATAGTTTAACATTAATTAGAATAACACTATCATTTAATTTATAGTCCCATACATAATATCATGAACTTAAAAAATAAAACAAAATAGAGTTTTGAAATTCTGAATACTTATGATAACAAGAACTTAATCATAATAAATAACAATATTTTAATCGAAAAATGTAAAACAAATATATATCTATATATATATATATATATATGAAAATAACAGTAATAACTTAAAAATATTATAATTTATAATTTACGAGTGAGTTAAAATATAATTGAACTTAATTAAAAAAATTTAATAAAAATTTTCAATAAAAATTTTCCATCTCTTATCATTTTAACAATGAATTTAAAAAATATAGTTTAATTAAAAAATATGAAGTTAGGTAGTATTTATTAAAAAATTATTTAATTATTACATAACCGAATATAATATAAAGATGTTCATCCATACTTTTTAACCTTGAAGTTGAACTTTTATAAATCCTGGTGTCACTTTGAACTAAAAGGAAGTTTTTCTACAAAAACATGCTTAAATCAAGTACACGTCAATGGAAGTAATCAATGATGTAATAGTGAATATAATTAATTTATTTCATATACTTTGTTATTTATACTATGTTCATGGACTTTTATATGATGATGGACCTTGTAGATAATTATCTTATTATTTTGCTTAATGTTCAACTAATATGTTATAGGGTGTGTTTGGATTGCGGTTAGAAAAATTAAGTTTGGTTAAATAAAACTAAAAAGCTTATTAAACGAAAAAACTTAAAAATTTTATTTTCAAAGTAACTCACATTCGAAACTCAGTAAAACAGAACAAAAGTTTGTCAAACATCATCTATGTTTTAATATAAAGTAAATTTGAGAGGTTTGAATTTCCAAACTGAAAATCAAACACACACTTAATTATTATCTTAATTTAATTTAATCACAGTCACTATTGTTATATTTAGGCCGAGATAAAATAATATTGTCTAAATAGTAAACGATTTAAGCAAAATTTGCCTAAATTTAAACCATAATTTTAAAGTTTGGTAGGATAATTAAAATACTTTATAAGGTATTGATAGAAGTTTGAGAGTGATGGATAATTGTTGATCGGAAGTAAACGTGGAATTGAGTCACAACCTTATTATTATATTTTGTTCGTAAAGGTACCTTTTTATGGGAAAAGAAACCGTTCATAGCACATTACTATATTTTAAGGAAAGATACACATGGAAGCTTCCAAGTAAATATCATAAAGATCACGATTATTCTTGACATAAAATATTAAGACGAGTAATTATATAAAAAAAAGTTGAGGTTCAAATATTATTTTACCATTTAACTTTATATGTATCTCACCTTTTATAAATATTTATATTAAAGAACATATTAATTTATTACATAACTTGAGTCCTCCTAACTACTATCATAAATACACGAATTAAAAATAATTAATAAATATTAAATTTTAGAGAAAAAAATGAATTACATCTTCAATAATTATTAATACAATTTTATTTTCTTTAAAGACAAATATATTCATAAAGTATTATTATTAGATGAAAGATAATTTATTTTATGCATAAAAAATTAAAAAATAATCAAATAATTTTAATATTGTTGTATATTTTTTTAAGTGTTTCTCTTTTATTTTAATTATATATTTTCCATATTATATATATCGTGCATGGTAAATTCGAAAATTTCAGTAAGAAAAAGTGAAAAAGCTTATTCTTTTTAAACAAAAATATTCAATAAAAGAACATTCCAACCATATCAGAAGGTTGTAAAACATGTCAGAAATATCTTTTTCCTATAGTTTAGGTTTTTCAAGTAAGCATAGGCAATTAAATAAACACATATGTAATAATTCTTTTTGTACACGATATGAATTTGAATATAATTTTGTTTTATTATTATTTCTAAGCATGGGTAGTCACGCCTTGTTGCAGCTTTATAATTTAATAATAGCTTATAGTTTATCCACTATTCTTTCTCAGTTTGTAATTCATTCTTAAACTTTTAATTTAACTATAATTTTAATTAATTAAAAAAATCATAATCCACACTTAGAAGCAGACTAAAATTGGATTAAGGTATATAATAAACATAAGATAATAATGAAAAAAATTATAGTTTTCCAACCAAGTGTTAATAAGTTACAAGTATTTAACGCGATCTATCACTATGATCCTGAAAAGTTTGGGATATTAAACAACAACAAAATTTGTGATATTGGTTTAAATATTTTAGCCTAACTTTGTATTAACCTTCGTTAATTTCTAAATAAATGTGTTTTAACGAATACTTAGTTCGTTAAACCTCTAATGATTCATATTCATAACAAAGTTTCTCCAGAGTGCGTGTGTGTGTGTGATACTTTTGTTGTAGATTGGGTCATTATTAGTTGGGCCTTAGCCTTTGTAGAATTTGGGCCAGTGTTAGTTGGACGTTAGTCTTACTCTGTAGATTTTGGGCCAGTGTTGGTTGGACCTTAACCTTATGACATATACCATACTGTTTCTTTCTGCACCTCCCTTTTTGCTTTCAACACTTCGATAAAACTCATAAATATCAAATTATACTTCATTAACATTATAATAAAAAGATAAAAGTTATCCCAACATTTCAGATTAAAAATTTTATACTTTATTACACTAAAAATGAAATATGTCACTTTTCTTATGATGAATTGACTATTTATAGAAAAACAAGATATGGACTTTGAGAAAATAAAATGTTGGTGTCATGGAAAAGATGCATAGGGTTATGATTGCTGATTTTCCATGACATAGCATGAAAGAAAAGCTAAGGGAAAGGGGGAAAATATAGACATTGAGACAAAGACATGAGCCATTTTTTTGGCTTAAAAAAGCTATATTCAATTGGCTTTAGAGATGGAGATTGAACTCCATGTCTAATTAGGGTAGACAAAGAAACAATAAAAATAATTATGGGTTCACCAAACTTAGGTGAAAGATCAAACTTGGTGGAAGAGGAAGTTGAAAGATTCTTTGCATAGAAGTTCCAACAACAACAAGCTTCACCCTTGGTATCTTCGTAATGGATATAGAGATATTGATTGCACCGTTTATAGAAGATAAAGTTTGGTAACTAATTTGAAACTATGACAGAAACAAAACCCAGTATGAGAAGTTTAACTTCAAGTGTTTGTGACACATTTTTGGAAATTCAGGAATTATGATATATTAAATGTGACACAACAGTTTCATACACAGTGAAGTATGTTCTTTTGAAGTAGAGCTGTCAAAATGGGTAACTCGGTCCGACCCGACTCGATCCATCACGGGTTGATCACTTAGTGAGTCAATCTAACTCGGTTCACTAATTAGCGAGTCAAAAAAACTCCAACCCAACCTGGTCCACTGTGGGTTGGTGGATTAAACGGGCTGACTCACGGGCTCACTTAATTAAAAAAATATATTATTTTTTTTTGTCAAAACTAGATTATAATTATAATTAAAATCTAAATAAACTTTAATAAAATCCAAATACAAACCAAAATTACAAAAATACAAATTATCTATGTGTTGGCTAACAAAAAAACCTAACATGACCCAAATACAATGCGAAACTTAACAAAAAAATACTTGTGCGATCCTTTATTTGTGGGTTGGCTCACCAACCCGGTTTACCACGGGTTCAATCCGGGTGAACCGGGTTCTAGGTAAACCGGGTAAAAAATCAACTCATATTGAAATTTGTAAAAAAAATTTAACTCAATCCGGCTCGAATCCACTGTGAGCCGAATTGGCTCACGGGTTCCAACCCATTTTGACAGCTATAGTTTTGAGTATTTTAATTATTTTTCTACATGCAATTTTTTTCTTTAGAAAAGAATCATTTCCATCAATGGAAAATAATAAGACATTGTATAATTTTTCATGTCACATAATGCCATTGGAACTAGTAAAAAAATAAATAAAAAATAAAAAACATGCAAGTAAATGCTTCAAATGTCAAACCCTATGTGGGTAGGAGAGAAGAGGGTTAAATCTAATTGAGCTATTAAAATAGGCTTAATTTTGGCGAGAAACAAGATTATGAGTCATGAAGTTATTAAACTAAAGTTTGAAAAACAAAATAAACTGCAAGTCTTCTGAGCTACACTGTCTTCATACACATAATTTATTATCCAATCGACAAATGCTGAGATGCATAAACTTTGTCATCTTCCAGAACTCTCGTTTTTTCAACATCAACTACATAGCCATGACTAAATACAAGAACAAATTTGACTTTTCTATGGTGACAAAACCCTATAAAAAAATTTAGAAGCCCAAGGTGAATATTTTGAAGGTCTTGTAATAACTTTTAAAAATAAAACTAAAAAACTGGGCAAAATGAGGCACATCATTGTTTCCTGAACAAGATAAAGTTGGTCTGGAGTTAGTGTTGGAATTGTTTAATTGTTTGTGTCTTTAGTAAGAACATTATTATGAAGAATATTGCAATAATATAACGGGTTCAAAGCACAACAATCCAAATAGGTTGGAGTACGCAGATTTAAAGCCTATGACAATAAGGGACCACATGTGAATAAATGTTCTAAGCTTTTCTCATGCTTAACCTTGAGAGAGGGAAAGAGAGAACAAAGATTAGTAACTAGTTGGAAAATGTTTTAAGGTTTTCATCATTGTTTCATTGTTTGCATGCAATAATGTAATGGACAAAGATTGTTCTATGTTGTTTCCACAATTTGTTGCTCGAGACAGGGATTGTACCACACTTTATCTATCTGTCTCAGGGATTGATAATTAGATTATAACAACTGTATTGGAAGAACAACTCAGTGTGGTTTGTATGTTTCTTTAATTACATGTTAAATTATTTTCTTAAGTTTGAAAGTTTGAGCACTGGAAGTAGAAAATAAATAAATAATGGAGTTGAAAAACAGACTCCTTCTGACACTGGCTCAAATTTTTGCATAGTACTTTGTTGACTTTTATTCTCTTTCTTTTGAAACAATTTTTAATTTATAGATACACTATCAATTTTGCGTGATTTAAGGAGTTTAGAATAATCAACATTGTGATATAGAAATTAATATGGGCTTAATCTTTATTTGGTTATAGTCTTCCACATTGAATTATATAGTTCGAGTGTTTTTATAAGATTTTTTTTATAACAATCAATAAACTATATATATATATATATAATATAATATAATTGGTTAAGCCAGTTTTATTGTTAACATGTTTGTTGAGTTATATGTGTGATATAGAGTATATTAGTTATTAGAAAAATAAGAAGACAAGATTTTATAAATATTTGAAAAACTTAAAACCAAAATAAATATAAATATATATTAAATTTAGAAATTTAAACAGAGTATTAATTTGTTAGATATTTATTTTGAAGGAAAATTAAATTAGATTTTAAAATGATAACTTATTATATATTATTAAGAACCTAAAATATAGGAGTAAGACTTATTCCTACCCAATTACATCTTTCAAGCATAACTGTAATGCAAAAAACTAAGTTGTTGGTGTTGTCCGACCTTAAGTTATAATTTATGTTAATACTTGTCGACTCAACACAGTAACTAAAAGTATTGAGATAAAATAAAAATAAATAATATCCATAAGAAAAAATTAGAGAGTAAAAAGAAATAAATTTTAAATAATATTTTTTTACCTAATTGTAGTTAGAAATTATAGGTATAAATATGTTTTTTTTGTCGTGTAATAAAATTAGAATTAGTCCCTCATTGAAATTTTGGTCCAATTTAGTTTTCAATTTCAGAATTGTGTGAATTTAGTCATTTCAAACAAATTTTGTTAAATTTATTTAATGTTTCAAACGCATCTCATGATAACATTTGAGATGTTTACACCGTTTGACATTTTTTTTTTCAATATTAGCTAACAAACTATCATGAAACGCATTTGAAACGTCAAATAAATTTAACAAAATGTGGCTAAAATGACTAAATTCAAGCAATTTTAAAATTGAGAGACCAAATTAAATCAAAATTTTAAAGATAGACTAATTCTAATTTTTACTGAAAGTTGAGAGACAAAAACATATTTAACCCAACATTAAGAATATTCGTATAGTTAAGAAATGGACACTGAACTTACGAAACCTATGAGTATAGTGTTGTTATAGCCTATGGAGAAAGTAAAAGGTAACAATTGTGGTATTCGATTCATTCTCCAATATGTTTGAAAATAAAGTAACATAAACATTTGTATTGTGTTGTGTTGTTCTGAGTGTGAATACCCTTGTTTTGATATATTATTTTCTTAAAAAGGATGCTTCTGGTCCCATCCATAAACAAACATGGTATCACCGTAACACAGTGGGGCTGCACCGCACCGAACCACAATTTTTTTGGACTCTCTCAAAATCAGTATCAATTTTCAAATAAAATTAAGAAACATTTCTTATTTTTTAATGTTTATTATAAATTATAAATAAATTTTAAACTTACACTGTTAAAAATGAATAATTATACCTTATAGGAATAATTTTATTGTACCAGAAAAAGAAAAGTTGTTGATTTAAAAGTGATTGGAATAATGAGCATCTGAAATCATAGGCAATCTTTTGAAGTGGCCTATTGTGTCCATTCCCATTCTAAAAGTGATTGAGGCACCCCTTTGTCTTATGGTGGCATGGTGAAAAAAGATCCAAAATCCTTTTCATGACCTCACCCGTGCAATTATGCCTGCTGCAAACCTATGTGATATATAATTAAAAGTATTATTATAAAAATATTTTATAAATAAATAATATTTTATTAATTTACAACAATATATAAATATATATAAAAAGGATTTTCTTTTCACATTTTAAAATATCAATTTTATCGTTTAAAATATAATTATTTATTAATTTTTTTAAAATTAATCATAATTTTTACAATTTTTTTATAAAATTATCTATCTCTTATTCTTTTCTTCTTCTTTATTTATTAACAATTATTCTCTCATATTTTTTGATATATTTTACTTTATTTTTAATAAATATAATTTTATTTTATATATTAACTTAATAACATTACAATATCATCACTTACTAATATAATATCATCAATATTTAAAAAATACGTACACATAGACGAGATAACACATGTACTAGTATGTAGAAAAAATATTTTAAAATATCAAACACAAATACATATTAAACATAAATATATTATCCAAATAACGATATTTTGAATTTTCTTTATCCATTTAATTTATTATTTCAATCACTTTTAAATAATATATTTTAATTTTTTTAATAATAAAATATGATGATTTAAAAATGATTAGATTAATATACTAAAAATAAGTCAAAATAATATGATAATTAAAAATGATGATATTAATACAATAAGAATAAGATAAAATATTATTATCTTGTCCAGATATCGGTAACAAAATGCAGAAAAAATTATAGAATGGAAAACATAATGACTTAATTGACCCTCTTACCTGACATGGCTGTGATTGCTGGTGCTTTGTACTTGCTCTGCTTCAAGAATCCAAAGTCGTTGTTCATAGCCAAAAATCAAACTTATTTTTCTCTTAAAATATCTCTTTTTACCAACTATTCCTGTGTCACGGTAAAAGTTACAAATATTGTAAAAATTATAAGAAAATCTTAAAATTCTGTTGAAGGCTGAAAAAAAAGGAAAGATTAATTAGATGACTACAGAATTAAATTTCATATTCATACAAAATTCTTCTTGGGAATTGTATCTTCTTCACATTATGTCCTTCTATGCTCCACTATGATTTCTGGACTTTCCAAATTCTCCAAGCAATACATTCTTTAATCATTAAATACAAATAAATAAAAATAACAATTTTCTCTAATATTATAATAAAAAGTTTATTGTCCTATAACAATATACTATACAGCAATAAACCATAAACCTGATCTGATGTATGATAGAGTTGTTAACTATAATCATGATTATCCATGATTAATTCATACAATATAAAACTTTTGTTCGTGTATAAAAATTTATTTTGCATCCGTGTATATTATTTAAACAAATAAGTCTAGAAAAGTATAATATCAGTGAACTGATTCACGATAAAAACATGTGACTATTAATGATAATAAATTTTTCCTATAAAATTTTAACCAAAAATAATAGATTTGTTTACATTAAACAAATGTATAAATGATTAAGAGATGCATGTATCCTAGCTATATTAAAGACTTCTTTCTAACTTAAAAAAAAAAGTTGGTTTACTTATTTTAAATTTCAGAATGTATAATGAAAGGTTCAAAACCATTTTATGAGATGTTTTTATGGTCATTTTTTCTTGAATGCAATCCTGCAAAATTTACATACATAATATTTTGACGTACTTGTATTTTCTACGGGTTAAAAAAGTTTAAAAATGTATATAATTTCATACAAAATATCTTAAAAAGAATGCTGTTAAGAAATCAATTGGTAGATACATATTCGTTACAAGAACTAATTTCTTTTACAAGAATAAGCGAGAGGGTTTATTTTAGTTAAATAATAAATATCATATAAATATTATATAAATAAATAAATAATTAATTAATACAATGTGTTATATGCAGTAGATATATTTTAAATTAGTAGACACATTTTAAACGTTAGACGTATTTGAATTCTTAGACGTTTCAAAACATTAGACTCAAATGGGTGTTAAATACATTGTTTTAGTACTTTACAAATAATTTTAATATATTTTAAAATTTTAAAATTAATAGTCATCAGTATAACTTAAAAATATAAAAAAAAACAACATAGAAAAATTAATAAAAAATCTAAACTCACTTATTATTGACACTGATTATTCTTGTGATTGATATTAAAATCTAAATCATATATATAATATATGTATGTAATTTGGACAATATTACCGTTGCATATCAAGCTCAATTTTACACACTTTATCTCCTACATTAAAAGTTACTTACTAAAATATTCATTGATTTCAAATCCTTTACTAAAATGTAATTTATTTTGAAATTTTTTTCGTTTTAATTTATAAAATCTTGAAAAAACAATTAAAATATTTCCTATTTTCACAAATTGAAAAAATTTCAATTGTTGAAATTATAAAATCTCCTATTTTTTTCTCTCTTTTAACTTGTTTCCCTTTTTGTCATACATAAATAAGTGTTTGAATTTTTTTTTTAATTCATCGTAGTTACGGGGAATGGCTAGAAGAAAGTGATCATGAATGATGAAAAATGTCCAGAGAATGTAGGCTACATGTTTTATGCATTCATATTAGCTATATCTATAACACTTTTAATGATTTTAAATACAGTAATTTGATTGAAAAAGAAAAAAAAAATCCGTTGCCCAAAGAAAAATACATCAAATTATTGCATTTCCAATAATAATAATAATAATAATACTAATATTTTTTCAGCCCATTCAAAACAAATTACGAGAAAATCAATTTATTTCGTTTATACATTTATTCTATTCCCGAACAACATTTAAAATGAGTAATGGCGTTGATTACCAATCTTCAGTCTATTATCGTGCTGAAGAAAATGAATTTTTTCTTCCTATTTTCAATTCATCAAAACAATAATGTTGTAATTAGGGCAACTATGAACAACATGATTTTTACAAATATTTAAAGTGATAACATAAATAATTATATAATTTTGATTCAAGTTATTGAGATATTCGAACAAAAAATATGGGTTAAATTTGTGTTTGATTTTCTAATTTTAAGTAAAAATTAGAATTAATCTATCTTTAATTTTTTTGTCTTATTTAGTATTCAAACTTTATAGATGCGTAGATTTAATATTTTTAACCAAATTTTTCTAAAGTTATTCTATGTTTTAAATGCGTCTTATGATAAAATTTAACTTAACATTAAAACAGTAAAAAATGTGTCAGATAGTGTAAACAACTCAAGTATTGTATGAAATGGATTCGAAACATAATATACACTTAACAAAATGTGGTTAAGAGAACTAAACTCATACATTTATAAAATTAAATAACTAAATTTGTCAAAATGTTTGAAAAGAAACTAATTCTAAATTTTATCACAAAAAGAAATTAATTGATATATATATATATATATTTATATTTGTTATTAAAATTTTACAAGGTATAATTTGAATATGGCTGCAAGAAGGCCGTTGGAGTAAGAAGCACAACGGATACCTTGAGACTTGAAGCTTAATGTGAAAGTTGGACTTACCGTTCAGAAATAATGAAATTCCTTTTTTATTTATTCATTTATTATTATTATATAATATTTTATTATTTACAGAACAGAAGAAAGAGAGTATATATAAAACATAAAATGATTCTCACTCAGCCCACGTGGCAACCACCAAGCAACCGAACAGAACAGGCTGTGACTGAGTGGTGGTGACGGTGACTCATGCTTCGTGGGGCCCACTTTGCATTCTTCTTGCTCCTGAATCCATAACCGTTACTCTTTTTTTGAATCAAACAATATTTTTTTTCTATGTTTTGAATAATGAACTCAGATAACTTCAACAAACATACCTTACCTATCTACCAATCACAAATTAGGTTTAAATAAAGATGAAAACGCAGCTTTTGCAATCCTCCTAATCTTCATTCCTCAATAAATATTGATATTCACAATTCTGACCTCGAAAAGTTAAATTATTACTGCGCCTTTGTAAGATGTCTACAGGGACTGATTTTAAAATTTGGAAAGTTTTGTTAGCATGCACGCGTGGCCTGCTCTCTGTTATATTCCATATAAAAAATCCAATTGAGACCGTTTCATGGCTCAAGAACATCGTGCCGTTTGTACTTCTGCATTATTGAAAAATTCTTCTCGCACTTTTCACTAACTTCAATTTTTCTCTTTATTTATTTCATTTTTGCTGCACGCAACTGAGCAATGATCTCGGTGATGTTACTTTATGTTTAATTATCAATTTGGGTCAAAGCTTATAAGAATACGAAGGAGCAATGCTTTTATTTTATCTCTTCAAACAAAAATTAATTAAGCAATGCTTTCAACCCAATAATCATCAAGGTCAAATCACATAAATTTATTCCTTTTAAATTTTTGCTTTCTTGAAAAACAATGTTTTAATATTATTTTAATTTAACCAATATAGTTTTTTAAACATGTATTGTTTAAAAATAAAGAGTTGCATTAATAGTGTGAAATTTGGTGTAAGAATAAATGAACTGGAAATAATACATTTGCAAAAAAGGGGCCAGCCTGTGCTTGAATTCAATAGTGAAAAATCTGAAATAATATCATTCTAATTAACCAATGATGATTTTCTGTCTGCCAACAGAGCAAGTGATTATCAGTGGTTAATTAAGTATTAAAGAAAGATTAATTAGCGAGATCAATTAAATTAAATTAAATTAATCACTAAATAAATAAACGTGAAGAGGAAAACATAAAACGAAAGAAAGAAGGAAGAAGAAAGAGGTTGGAGAAGGCAAAAGGTTAAGGGGATTTTCAAAACTCGTGAAAAATCTGAGAGAGGGCTTTTCAGCGTTCCAACCTTTCTCCCCTCTCTCTCTCTTTCTCTGTGTTCGTTCGTTTCCACTATTCCACTCGAACCCTAGTGTGGCTTATTTCATGACTTTCTTCTTCTCTAACACGCAATCATTCCGGCGAAACTGAATTTCCGCCGCCGAGAATGGCCGCTGAGTCACCGCCGGATAACGTTGTACTGAATTTAGCTAAGTTAGGGTTTCAGTTGGAAATCGGATTCGGAGATCTCTCTTTTTCTCAACACTCAACTAATTAATTAACCGATTATTCTTTTTTTCTTGAAACCACGTCACCGTTTCCGGCTGGCGGATCTCTAATTGTTGTTGGAACTGCCATGATGGCGAGGGGAGGACAGTGCTTCGAGAAACTTCGGCGGTTTGCTCGGACGGTTTTCTTCGTCGCGGCATTGGTGGCGTCGCTGCTCGTGACGTCGCTGCCCGTGCTCGTCGCGGTTGTCGACGTGCTAGTCCCTTGCGTCCTCATTTCCAGCTTCACCTGTGTCAAGTGCTACGGCTTCAAGGAGCATTTGCGTCGTTACGCTTTCAAGAGCTCCTTGATGGATATTCCTCTCGTTTCGGTCGTACGATCCTTCATCATTATCTGTATGATTCGCTATTCCTCTCCTTGTTTACTTGCATCGTGTATCACGTGGAACAACGATGGTGATGATCCTCTCCAGAGGATCACTCGTTGTGCTTCTGATGTACATTCTAGTAGCTTTTCATTTCTCGTTTTTTTTTTCTTGAAGTTGAGGGTGTTGAAGGTGGAGGATACTTTGCTTAATTTGTCTACCAAACCATTTGTTCTTTACTTTGCTTTATTTTATCTTCATATTTCTGTTCGTTAGTTTTCTGTTTTATTTTTTTGGAAATCATTTTTCGTACTCGTTGAAACAGATGACAGATTGTGTTTCAACAGAGATGAGCGCGTTGATGAGAAATGTATTTTTTGACTTAAATTAGGAAGCAGAACGATCTCCTTTCCCAAACCGTTTGGTTGGAATTTATCACTGAATGATTAATTATATTTTTCTCAATATTTATTCTGTCTATGAAATCTGTCTGAGGAAGCGCTAGTTGTAGCGTCTCTGTCTGCGTGTTAACTACTGTGATTTTATATACAAAGGATTGATTCTCATATTGTGCTTTTTTTTCTGTTTGTTTAAATGAATGCAGGTGTTTATTCTATTTGTGATGGCCCGGCTCTTTCACATGGTCCTTATCTTGGAACTGTGACACTGTCTTCCTTCATCTCAATTGTCCTCCTATCAGTCAAAGCTTGTGTTTTCTCAGTAAATTCTCAGATTGAAGCAGAAGCTACCATTTCCCCTACAAGACAGAGACTCCATTTAAAGAAGTCATGGGGAATGCCTGTCTTATTTCTCTCGTCAGTTGTGTTTGCTCTTGGCCACACTGTGGTTGCTTATAGAGCCAGCTGCAGAGCAAGGAGGAAGCTCATGTTTCATAGAGTTGACCCCGAAGCGGTAAGTTTGCAACGGTCTCCAACAATTGGAATAACATAATGGTGTTGTTTCTTTCATTTAACCCTTTGGAATTAGGTGGTGGCAACGAATTCTTCCTTCAGCTCCAAAGAAGATTTCTGAACTTATGAAGCTTAAATTGGTTACTTTGATGATACATATGGTAATTTTTTTACTTATTTTCTGTCTAATTAAGCAGGTCCTTTCGTGCAAGAATGTTTTCTCTGGTTATCAGAAGGTCCCTCGGTCTCCTGTTCCCTCCGAAGGGAGAACCCCAAAAAGTGACGGTGAAATGAAAAGGAAGCCTTTTGGAACAGCTCGTGATGAAGAACTGCCACTTAGATTACTTGCAGATTCGGAGAGCTTATTCATCCCCTGCCAAGGTCTTACTCTCCATTACAAGCTCAGCATGCCTGGTTCACCGCCACTTAACATGTCCTCAACATTTTGCTCTACTTCATCGGTGACTGGGGGGTTGTCAAAGTTGAATAGACATTTGACTTGCATGTCTCCAAAATCCCATCGGCAACTCTACCGGAGCTATAGCAATCAATTCTATGGATCATCTCTACATGCTCCTCTTTTAGATATTCCAGTAACCTCTCCCCATCTTAATGAAGAAATCCCTGTTTTGCATCTAGATGAAATTCGTGAAGATGAGAACACAATTAAATTAGAGTCTTTGTCTTCGGAGCAAAATGTAGAGGACATTGGTCAAGTAGGTATTATTTTGATACATGGGTTTGGTGGAGGCGTCTTCTCCTGGCGACATGTAATGGGACCTCTAGCCCGGCAGAGTAATTGCACAGTTGCTGCATTTGATAGGCCTGGTTGGGGATTGACTTCAAGACTGAGCCGGGAGGACTGGGAGAAAAAGGAATTGCCTAATCCTTACAAACTTGAAAGTCAGGTGATTTCTATGAATCCTTAACATGAGTTGTTAGAGCAGTTATTTTATTTTTTCTTGTTTTATGTACCGGTTCCTTTTGAAGTAGATACTGGAGCTTTCAGTTCATACATGTTGCGATTTAAGTGCTCATCTTTAGTTTTTTACATGCTCAACTTTTAATAGAAACAGGAATTCTTATTACCTAAATACATGAGAGCCCAACCCAAAAGATTAATTCGTCAAGTGGGAGAATAACATGATTTAAGTACCTAAAGACTAATTTAGTTTGTAATCTAGGATTACTTATTACATATCTGATCGATTTGTGTGTTTCCAGGTTGATCTCCTTCTGTCTTTCTGTTCTGAGATTGGATTTTCTTCGGTTGTTCTAATTGGTCATGATGATGGAGGGTTGCTTGCTCTGATGGCTGCACAGAGAGTTCAAACATCAATGAATTCTTTCAACGTGAGTATTTTTTCCTGCTTTTCTAGGTTACTTGATATCTTGATCAATGCAATTAGCTGCATTGGTATCTTAATAAAAGATTACTTTAAATTTTACAGCCAACAAGTGGGGCTTTAGAAAATTAAGCAATGGAATTTTTTTTTTGTAGTCTTAATAATTTATTTTGGACATAATGTGTCTGATCGCAATATACTATCATAATTTGCATATATATTCATATATCCACGTCTATTGTGTCCAATGTTGTAATTATGCAACAGATTGATAAAGAGAGATAAAAAACTGGATTCCATGGTATATAGGTTTATGTATGTGAAGGTTTGACTTTTATTTGATCGTTACATTCCATAAAGTTGTCTGATCAAGCTAATATCCACACTGTTTTAGGCTATATTTTTTGTGGTTAATGTGCATTTTGCGTTTGATTAAGTTGCTAGGCTTGTTTTTGTCATTCAGGTTACAGTGAAGGGGGTTGTATTGTTAAATGTTAACTTATCAAGGGAAGTTGTTCCTTCCTTTGCTAAAATCCTTCTGCATACATCTCTTGGAAAGAAACATTTGGTCCGTCCCCTACTAAGAACAGAAATCACCCATGTGGTGAATCGGCGGTCATGGTATGATGCTACCAAACTGACAACAGAAGTTTTGACTCTATATAAGGTGCGTCTGTGCCTTAAACTACATTTCCTTTTGTAAGTTTCAAACTGCAGAAATAATTGTGTAGAATGTAAAATTATTACTTCATGTAGAGATAAATGGCGTATATTTAACTGAAAAACTACAATTTCCGAAGGATGCTTGTGGTTCATGTTTTTTTAACATTCTTTGGCACATTGAATAATAATATATTAGTTGACATAATTAGTTTTGATGATATTATTAGATTTACACGTGCCCTTTTCTAAAAGAAACTTCTATAAATTCGTCTGTACCTTAAACTACATGTGTAGGAGATGGTATTTTACTTGATGTAGAGAAAATGGGTGTATTATTATTAACCTCGCACGAACTTCACTTTCCGAAGGGAACTTATAGTTAATGCTTTGTTTACATCTTTGGACATATTGAATACATATATATTTGCTTACAAGTCTTTTTATGTGTATTTGGCTTACTTATCCGCTGGGTTGTTCCTTGTGCTTTTGTTATCAATTCTGGTGAAATATTTTATTGACTCGTGTTATTCTTTACTGTTTTAAATACGTTTAGGCTCCGCTATATGCAGAAGGATGGGATGAAGCGCTTCACGAGATTTGTAAATTGTCATCAGAAACCATCCTCTCTGCAAAAAATGCAGACTCATTGCTGCAAGCCGTAGAAGACATTCCAGTGTTGGTCATAGCCGGTGCCGAAGATTCACTCGTCTCAATGAAATATTGTCAAGCAATGGCCTCCAAATTTTTAAATTCTGTAAGTATTCTAGTTTCTGTGTATTTATTAATGCTCCACAATTTGGGAACGAGAAGTAGGGTGTTCAAGGGTAGGAAATGGAAGTAGGAGAAATATACTTTTCTCATTTCCCTTTTTTACTACCATCATCTCTTAAAACTTCCCAAGCATTTATGATGACACATTATTAGTTTCTTTTCTAAGTTGGCTAATATTTGTATCTCCCATGCCGCGTGCAGAGACTGGTTGCAATATCCGGATGTGGTCATCTACCCCACGAGGAGTGTCCAATGGCGTTGCTTGGGGCTATATCACCCTTTATTAATAAACTTTTCAATGTATATAACTCTCAAAGCCAATAGGTTGTCCATCCCATTTTCAAGTTTTTCATTTATAGGTTCCGTCTATTATTGTAGGGCGTTTTGTTCTCTGTCTTCTCCTATAATTTTCCTGGCATCCTCTTTCATTTCTTTCTTTCTAAGTAAGTAGTACTTCCAAGAGAAAGAGATCAAAGGCATCGTCTTTTCTCTTGGGTGTTTTTGATGTGTCAGCTTTAGGTGTTTTAGCTGTCGATATTTATACTCATTTGAGCTGGTTGTCATTTCCCCTTAAAGAAAGCGGGAATATGAGTAGTAGATATCATTTGTAAATTTAATTTATAATGTTGTTTGATTGTTTCTAGCTGCTGAACACCACACACCCTCAATTTATAATTGCCACCGTCTAAAGATGCCGCCTAACCACTCACTTTAACAATTTATCGTTATGATTCTTTTAGAACATTATACATTATTTGAGTCTGGAACTTGAGAGAAATTATTGACCAATTAATTTAAATTAAGTTTTATGAGTTTATTTGAGACAGTTATAGTTTTTTTTTTTTCGTTCACAGAAGTAGTCTTCGGTACACATTCGACGTAGAAAGAGTGATTTTTTTCTTTCTGCACCTCATATTAAAAACAAAATAACTAAAACAAGGCGGAAAATGATCATTTTAATAGGGTGGATCAGACTTAGTTGAAGTTTGATATTTGTTCTGGTATATACGCCTTGGTAAAAGGTGTATAAAAGAACTAATTTTCACTTTTCTTTTTTCTGAAACTACTGTTTGCACAAGTTAATATGAGCGTGTGTGTGTGACACCTGTACTGACTGTTTTAATTGTTGAAAATTATTTAAAACTCTATTAAATTTAATTTCAGACCAGACCGTAATTGTCTTTAATATTATTTACAATCTTACTTTTGATAATTAGACGCTTACAATTACACTTGCAGTTAAAAAAAAAAACATGTTATTTTAATCTTTATCAAACATGTCTTATTCTTTTTGTAATAATGCTATAACAAAATAGGATATGTTGTATTCTTAACACATATGATACATTTTTAGCCATCATAAAATTTGAATAATGGTCTTTTCATAACAAATTATTTGACAGTTATGAAGGTATAAAGAAAAGATGCTAGAAAGATAAAATTTGAATGATTAGAAAATGAACATTTTTGTAAAAGAGGTGAAACTTAGTTCAAAGAAAAGCTGTTAAGAAATAATAATAACTGCTTGAAGGATATTGCCATTAAGAACGACTTCATCCTATCTACTGCCAACTTCAATCACAATACAATACAGACAAGAATATGAATGAAAAATAAAATAGATATTCGGATATTCCACCTATAAAGTAAAGTAGCTTCAATTTAAGTTGAAAATTTAATCAGTTTAAATACTTTTTTACAAATAATTTCAAAAGCTTAATTACCATCTATGTAAAATAAAGACCATATTCTTATCAATATATATTTGTATTATTCCCGGATAAAAAAAATTGTATTTTTCATGATAACCAGAATGATAGTGGGTGAGATAAAAAATTGCAGAGTGGATTGAAACGATAAAATCTTGCAAAGGAAATTCGAAATACAGTTATTGCCCACACCTCACGACCTCCATGCTTACACGACTAGTCAACTCAAGCCCTGTACTTTTACCAGTCTGGACAAAGAGCAGCGACGTCGTTTCGGTTTTCCATTACCACCTTCCTCCACTCTCACTCATCAACCAAACATGCAAACCCCATTTCCATTTCCTTCTTCTAACAAACTCTGAACAATCAAACGCTTATTGTGTTGTGCATGTTTTCTTCAAATGGAAGAAGCACTTAACGCCAATCAAAGTCTACACACTCACTCAACTTAAGCTTTCTTTCTATTATACAAAACATCACTACTTCTTTGGCGAGAGAGTTAGTGAACCAACGAAACCACTCTCGCTTTCTTTCTTTAACTTCTTCCTCAACAATCCTTTTTTCCTCTTTATAATTCTTAAGTTTCTCTTCTTACACTTTTGTCGCTTACCCTTTAGTTGACTGTTCATCTTCCATCTTCACCCTATCCTGTTTTTCTTATGATTCATTGCTTTAAATAGTATGCGATTTATTTATTATGTCCCAGGTTTTTGCATTTGTGAGTAGAAGATGTCACGCCCATTATCATCATCGGCAAATGTTGGAGAAGTGATAGATTTTAAGTGGGGCAAGAAGAGGGGAGTTGGTGTGAAGAACAAGGACACTCATTACTATGAGTCCTTCGTTTACGATGGTGTGGAGTATTTTCTATATGATTGTGTCTACTTGTTCTCTACAAGTAATGTTGAAACTAACATCGGCAAGCTTATCAAGATATACGAGAGACCTACCCGTGAAAAGATGATCAAAGTTGTTTGGTTTTTCCGACCCATGGAAATTCGTAACTTTCTCGGAGATTATCAGCCCTGTTGGAATGAGTTATTTTTGGCATCTGGTGAGGGCACAGGTCTTTCCAATATGAACCACCTGGTAATTTAATTAATTAATTGTTTGAACTCCTGATACTATCTGCTGCATATTAATCACGTGCAGTGTTAATTGCTTTGAATTGGTTATGGTTTAAGATTGAGTTGGCGTGAATGTTTATCCTGGAGAGTTATTTTAGTTAAATGTGAGGTTTAAGGGGTCCAAATGTGAGGTGATAACACGAAATCAGGAGCTTATTTGTTTGAAGTTAATGGGTATTAGTTTATTTTGGTTGGTTGAAAATGATTCTTAATCAATCTTTTGACAATTGCTGAAATGAGTATTATGTATCATTATTTGGTTGGTTATAATTTATAAAGAGGCTTATAAAATAATGTATCAGTTGCGATATATATAGAATGCTAGTTTTAAAAGGAACTTGAGAGGGGAAGAAAAAGATTGAAAGCATGTGCATTGGTCTACAGCCATACTGCCTTTTGAAGTTTTGAAATGGTTATCAGTTTGGTTTGCTTTATTGCACTGTTATGTAATTTTAGGAGGACCTAGTATATCTTTTTCTTTTATAACATTTGATATAGTTGAAATTGAATCTTTGTCATTTTAAAGAAGTTTGTTGATTCATTTTCCTTCATTTAAAATTTTGTTTTTCAGGAATCAATTATTGGAAAATGCAATGTTGTTTGCACTTCAAAGGACATTAGAAATCCCAAGCCATCAGAAACGGAATTAAACAACGCAGACTACTTTTTCAATTGCACGTTTGATGTTGGAAGGCGTGTACTCATTGATAAATTTACTAATGAGATTGATGGAGTTAAAGGTCATTATCCTTGTCTTATATTTTGTTGCCTGTTATTTTGGTTAAAACTAAACTGTTCACGTCACATTGAACTATTTGGCTTGTTGATCTAGAGCAATTACTGAACTTTTATAATACAGCAACATCTAGACAACTTAAATTAGAGTTAGCACTTACCTTAGCACACTGTATTACTGTTATGCAGTGGAGCAGTTCTTTAACAAGAGAAGGGTTGATCAAACCAGTAACCATCTACATGTTGGGACAGATATTAGACCCAAAATTGTGACCAAGACTTATCCTATCTCACATTGTCAAGTTAACGATAGAGCTGAAGGGAGAACTTCTGAGAATACTTTCCCAAAGCATTCTTCAGATTCCTATCCATATAAAAAGAGGAAGATTATAGAAGAGAAGCCAAACATTGGTCAAAGTAGCGAGACTCCTAAAGAAGAAAAAATTAATGAGAAGAAGGTAGAAATCAAACGGGACGAAAAATTCAACGCAGATAAAAGGATTATTGATGTAGTTGAAAGACCAGATGCAGTAAGTCCATAAAATTCCATGTCAGTTGTCACTCATTTTAAGTTATGACAACTCATCCTACATGAGGTTAGGAATCAAACGCAATGATATATTTTTTTTTCCCCTATTTATTGTTGATACAATGATAGGAGTTCATGTACAAAATTGCCCCTTTTTCTTGATATAAATTATTTAACTTGAGATCCAGACAGACTAGATTTCTGAAGCAAGATAAAGATATTGAGAACCTTGGTGGTAACAAGAGCAAGTATCCATATGTGTAACTAGATGTGGTTTCAAATATGATTCTAGTCATAGTTCTAATCCTCTGTGAACCCTTGATTTCATTGTTGCAGGACAAGAGAAAGTGGTTTAAGAAAATGGTGAGTTCTTATTTCTTGATATTGATTGTAAACTTGTGGTTTAAGTTTTTATCATTTTCAAGCTTTGGGTTAATGTACAAAATGTGTTCTTCCTTGATTAGGCCTAGGAAGTACAGTCATGTCATGAACCCTTTAACATGCTAAGGTCTGAAATATAGGACACTGGGACAACATAGATATATGCAACATATCTAGTGAGAGAGACATTTTTATGAGGATAAAAAAAAGTAAATCTGGACGGTACAAATTTAAATGAATGGTCAAGATTTAAATAATGTAACTTCTAAAAAACCTCGCACGAATTAGTTGTTTTAATCTTGATCATAACTTACCAAACTATTTGTGTGCCATAACTTTCACTTAACTGAATAAAACATTTGTTAGTCACTCTATAACAATTGCATGTGGCCACTTTTAAATGTTCTTTTTCTCGTTTAGCACAGTGACACTTGCCTAGGTTGGTTTGAAATAAGCAATGCTAATCCTACTTAGATTTATTTTATAAGTGTTGCTTTTCTTGGGAGTAACAACCACTGCGGTCCCTAAACATGGTAGGTGCTGTCGCTTTAGTTTCTGAAATTAAGAAATTGTTAGATAAAACTGTTATTTTACTTTCTAAGTATATGTTAGTATTATCACTTTAATCAAATCAAACAATTCTATTTTTGAACTGTTAAGTTTATTGTATAATGGAACAAAATGAATGAAGTGGAGTTCCTGCTTATTAATCATTGTAAAAATTCCTGTTCTTATCTGTGTCAAGCCATATATATAGTACAGATATAATATTGGTATGCTTGATTTGTTGTTAATTGCATTTGTAGCCTTGGGATGAAAGACTGCGGAGAGCTCAAGAATTGGATACCTTAGTTTTATTGAATAATCTGGATCCATCCTACACATCATATGAAGTGGAGGTATACTGGATCCATCCTACACATCAAATTCTTAAGTTGTTTTTTACTTTCGACTGAAGAGAGCTTTTTTATATTTTTACTTGCCTTCTTTATTTGTGCATTGAACTTTTAAAGATTACACGCCTATAAAATTGTCATCCAGCTGTATGGAAATTTCAACATCAGTAGACACAGGAACAGTTGTGGATTTGTATGCAATGTGACAAATGAAGAGGGAAACTCTTCTATTAGTTGAAACTGAAATAATCTATGTGTTGATATAAAAATTTAAATAACAAAACTTAGATCAATTTCATTACACCTTTGCCATCAGGTTCTCTGATTATTGTCCTATTTAAAATGACCTATATGTTATGTGAGGATGTGCTATGCATGAATAGACAATTATCAAGTAATTGAGATTTAAATTAATCTGGCCTGTGTCTAGTTTTTTAAATTTATTTCTCCTCAATTCTTGTTCAGGATCTTGTTTGGTGTGCTCTCAAAGTAAAGGTTCAGGCAAGGATGATAGAATGGATCCCAAGTTCCAGTACATACTATGGTATTTACAGATATACCTTTAAAATCCCGAACAGTCCCATTTTAATTGTTTTTTGTGGCTCTTTTATTTGTATGATGAGACATATAAATTGAGTGGGATATAGTAAATGTTGTGACTTTTTAGATCCTCCATTTATTGTGTTCTCTCATCTACTGATAGGTAGAGCATTTGTTATTTTTAAAACAAAATGTGAAGCTGAATCTGCAATATCCGAGTTAAGTAGAAGATGCCTTAGTCTTGGAGAAGGAAGGTATTGCATCTCTTAAGCAAAACCCCCCTTGTTTCCAAAGTCGATTTTCTAAGTCATTATTTTATACTGCATAATATGTACTGTTCATAGATTTTCTACAGGATTGTCAGTGCCATGAAGGGAGCTCTCCGTGAGCCTGACAAGAAGAAAAAATTCACTGGCCATTTGGTCATTGACAGAACTGCGCTTCAAAGACAAAACCAGGAGATGGTAGCCTTACTCACCTAATTCATTCATTTACCTTTACAAGAAAATAAGTTTTAAATTGCGTGTTTCCTGCCTTTACAGAGGAATGCAGTATCAACATCCCATTGTTCTCAGCCCAATACAATAGAGTACCCCATGTCCATTGAATGGCTACTGCATTATGCGAAGTTTAATGCATGTTGGGATGCACTATATCAGGTGGAAGAATTATTTCTTGCGTGTCGCCAATGCATCGCTTACTATCTTATATGCCTAATTCCTGTGGCTGGTTTAACATATTTTGTTTGCATTGCAGCGACAAATGAAGGAGATACAAGATGTGAAGAGCAAGCTTAGAATGGACAGGAATTTTTCTGACTAGTCATACATTCTCAAATCGTGCTCCAAAGAATTTTGTTTTCCAACTTTTTATTGATCAATAGCAATCTAACCATTTTGAGGGCTGTGTTTAGGTTATGTTTCCTCATATACAAGGAAATTTGTAGGTAAGCTGACACATTTTCTCGACTCCAATGTCTCAACTGGGTGTGATGTTTTGTGCTTAGTGTATATATAGTATTTTGAACAAATGTGTGAATACATGCAGAATTTTCTTAATACAGTTATAGAAATTGTCCTTTCCATCAACGCTTTCTTGTTTTTGTCTGGGGAAGAGAATGGAAGGATGTAAATTGGACACTATTTCAATATTGAAATTTCCGCCTTCAATACAGAATTTTACATGTATATTCCCTGTTATCTATCCCAAATTCTCTTCAGCAAAACATTTACAATTCAATCTTTTTCATGCAATCGAATCAGTCAAATCATGGTTTATTTTCTTCACAGTTCTCTATTACTGAAGTCAATTGGTTGAATCAGTACACAAGAAAGAACCAGGAGGGGATGCAGACAAGGTTAGAAAAATGATTATCTGTACAAATTACTTAATATATATTAATAATACATGGGAATCAGTGTACTGAATACTGAATACCTTGTTTGTGGTACTTGAACCTCTTTAATCTCATCTTTTCAACTACTGAATACTGATGCAGACGCCGTCCTCGCCTTTCACTCCGTCCGTACTACTTTCCTTCTTAAAATGGAATATACATTCAGTCCTTCCACATACGAGTTTATTTGGGCCCTCTATTTAAGTTGAGTGGGGTGCAGGAAGAAACAGTCTACACGTTTATCAACTGTCAAAATGGGCCTGTCTATTAGAATATGGGTCTTCTCTCTTAATATCACTTTACCCTTTTTTCATTATGGAAAAGCTAATCGGAAATATCAAATCTTGATTTTGGATTATCTAACTTAGAATTTAGGAGTTGTTTCCTTTCATTTACAGAAAATGGTTCATCAGGAATGAAGCTGAAGTTATAAGGTTGATTTCATGATAAAAATTGAAAAAAACGATGAGAAAAGTTATGGGTTTATTTCTTCTACTAATAAATTACTAACGATTAACATTTATCAATAAAAGAAAAATCTTACAAAATAGTTTTCATTATTTGATATATAATGGAAATTAATTTTCCTAAACTGATAAAATAAAAATATATATATCTTTTGTAGTAGAAAGAACTAAAAATGGTTGCAAATAGTAATACCCAATCATTATAGTGTTAAAGTTAGGGTAGCACTGTGAATCGACCCAGCTCATTTAGGCCCGCTACTTGGCTTACAAAATGTGGTTTGATTGGCCAACCCAGATAAGTGTGGGCTGACCACTTTTTTTATTTATTTTTTAATTTTTATGATAAAATTTTCAATATTCAACAAATTGGAAAATTTTAACAAGTTTATAAAATTAAGCAAATATTTTGGGGATTGAATGATATATTGATAATTCAACATTTTTATTATATTCATATTAGTACTTTGACATACACGATGTATTCTTCAAATTTAGCACATCAAAAAATATATAATACTTGATTTTTCTACTCATACAAAAATTTAGAACGCTCATGCAAAAGTTCAAAAGAAAAGTAACAAATATACATTAAGTGCAATTTTATTTTTATGCGGGTCAACTTGCACATTGTGTGGGTTATGTGAAACAAACCTTTGTGGACCGGACTTAATATCTTAGCACGCGGTTGGACAAAGATAAATAAGCAACTCAACATTTCATCCCACATCTTGGTTTTTGTTATGAATCTTCTGTTAAAAAATATTAATTATCTCTTTTATGAAAAACTATATCGTAACTTTAAAAAGTACAAAAAAATAATTCTTTTTGTCTTTTTTAAGAAAACAAACATAGCCATTAAATATGTATGGTCCCAGCACAGTCTCCAATGACTCTCATATTATTATGGTCCTAAAGTTTTCCAAAAGAATCTCTTACGAACCCACAAATTGTTTTTCATCCCAACCAGTCTTTCTCGATCATCCATTAGAGGTGATTATTATTACACAGATATATGCAGAAACTATTTATTGCCACCAACTTGCATACACATAACACAGCCAATAACACCCTTTCACCAATTTCAGGGTTTTTTATGCCACGTTGGTTCCTCCACTCCACATCACAGATTTTCACAACCATCTTCATCACACAATCAAGAGGTCCAATACGTTCTGCAATTTAATTCCAAAATATTTCCCAATATTCAATGTCTTTAATTCACTTTCCACCTTCAACAAAAGAAATCTGAACTTTGGGCATATTCATCGTCAACCTCGTGTTCTTGATTATTTATTTGAACTATTGGAAAGTGACAAAAGTTGGTGAGTGGTAGTTAGAAAACCTCTAACGACAACGATTTTCTATTTCTTCATATTCCAAATTAATGAACAAAATCTAAACCTTGTTACTTTGATTTTGATAGATACACACGTCTCAGCCAATGAAAACTCTTCTATGCTTTCCTCAATCTCTTCGATCAAAATCCTTAGAAATATAATTATTATTTATGTTATTTGCTTTTATGGGCTTAAATTCGTGATATAATAAAGTGAAGACACAACATTTGGGTTGAATTGAAAATTGGAAGTGAGGATTGAAAAAAAATGGAATGCATCACTTTATCTTACGCTAACTTATTATTACTAATTAAGGGATTATTTACCAAACGACAGTGTGATGCCATAAAGTGGGTCACACCACCCTAATGTTAGGTTCGTTGGTAGTTCCTTATACGCATTCAAAACAATTTTTTTTTTTTCACTTTTTACAAAATTGTATTTAACTTGTGTTCTCACAGTTCTAAACATTTTTTTTTTTTTTTGCCAATAGTGTTTGTGTTGTTAAAAATGTCATTTCGAGTTTCAGAGGCATGTTATTGAAGTTATTGGAAGTAACTTTTCCTAGTTTATGAATTAGTCATATTAATTGTTCCAAAAAATACTCTTACACTCAAGTGATATATAATAATACACACAAAAATCAATTTATTTTACAAATTTCTAAACAGTATTATTTTTCAAAATTGATTTTGTAATTATTTAAATGTAAATTATGTAGGAATTTTTTAAGTAGAAGACTTTGGAAGATTAATATCAATAGATCGTAAACAAATTTATACGAGAGATCATTACATCATTTTCAATAAAAAACATTAAGATAATAAGTTTATGACTTTTTTTTTATTAATGTATTAATCATCTTATTATTTTTATATAGTATATTTAGATTGATTCAAAATCAATATCGGAAATACATGTAAAAAAAAATTCACAACATAAAAAAAAAGAAAAAAAAAATCAAATATTTACCGTAATGCTTACGGTATTTAACTACATAAGTTTGGAGTTCCATTTTTTAGTTGGTGTAAATTTACACGGTGAATCAATCATTTTTAAATAAGTAAAAGATTAAATTAGATTGGACCATATATAGCTATGTGATTGAATAATTTAGTAATAGTATAAAAATAATTATGCACTTTTTAAATTATTTTTTTAGTTATTTTCACTCAGAAATTATGTTTAATTTTTCTTCCTCGCAACGTACAATTTTTCTAAAATTCATTTTCTGTAATATAAAATAGTTATTAAATTTAGAAATAAATATTTATTATAGTTTGTTTAGAAACGTAATAAACACATGAGAGTTTATTACTTTACCTTTTGAATTCATCTAGCTAAACATTCAATAATAAGTGCCGTTATACTATATACGTTATATTACTCAACAATATATATTTTATTAGAAGCATAACATTTATCAAATCTTAATTTTCTTAAGTTATAATTCACAGTACCCGCAAATTAAATATATTTTCTTAAATTATTAATATTTTTTGTTAAATATTCTTAATTAAATACCATTTTATATAAAAATATTTTTTAATTATATATATATATATATATATATATATATATATATAATTATAAAAATATGGTAACAATATAATTTAAGCAGTTTAAATAAATGAAAAAAAATATTATAAAAATATGGTATAATCACTACAGCTCTATAATTAGTATGTTTGTTAAACTTTATTTGGAGACAGAATAAGTTAATTATATGTCAAATTTATTTGAACAAATTCCCTAAACATAAAAAAGAATATATGTAAATTCACGTAAACTTCATTAATCTTTTGAGGGATTCATCGCGGAGTTACAAAGTGCGGGAGGGTAATTTTATTTTAAACACAAGTATGAGGAAGTGTGTTCAGAGAACCTCTATCAAAAAATACTTTCAATAGGAACTTTTAGTTTAAGTCATTGTGATATTATTGATAGGTTTTTTTAAGAGATTTAGGTATAAACATAAATGTAATATCAATGAAATGATTGAGACATATCTTAGATTACATAAAACATTAATATCATTTTTAATTTAAAATATTAAGTTACTAAGTTTACAAAAACTTTTATATAGTGTTATTTTTTTATTTATATATAAGACTTAGAATTTTATATTATATTATATATATATATATATATATATATATATATATATATATATATATATATATATATATATATATATATATATAATAGAGAGAACGACGGTTAGAAATATTTTAATATAAGTTAAAAAATATATAATTAAAATATTATATTACGTGTTATTGTCATGTGTAATAGAAACGTTTTCTTTCCAAAAAAAGTGTTGTGTGTATTATAATATTTCTATTCCTCTCTTATCTACTTTTTATTTGTTATTGTTATATGAATTGTTGGGTCTGATTAATATTCTTTGATTCATATATATGTTTTGGTGTTATTATTGCACTAATAATTATTATTGTATTATTTTTATTTTTATTATTAATAGTATTATTTGATTAATCATTTTCTAATAATAATGAGTTAGATTAGATATGGCAGTCTCAATGCATTATCTGTCTCATCTAAAAAATTAGTTCTGTTACTTGTTCCATTATTCACTGAGTATTTGTAAAAATACTTGTGGGTTTTTTTTCATACTCATGGATATCCATGATGCCCGTAGATATTATATATATATTTTAAATTTTAAATAAAATTATTTAAAAATAAATCTTTAAAATATAAACTTAGATAAAAAAAATTTAATTTTTTAAGTACAATTCAACTCAAATTACTCAATCACTGATATTGGTGCAAATAAATTTGATATTTTAAAAAGTGAATTTAAATGAGTTGTGCCAAAATAAAAATTCTAAAAAAATAATATTTTACAAAATAAGTTCAATTTCATATTTCTAAATTAAAATATGTGAAGTCAAATTTTAAACCATTCTTTCATATTAATATTTTTTCACGAGTTAAATATGTTTTTGATCTACTCTCAGTAAAAATTAAAATTAGTTTATCTTCGAAACTTTGACTTAATTTAGTCTCCAAACTTTAAAAATGTGTCAATTTAATAATTTCAACAAGGTTTTGTTAGATTTAGTTGACGTTTCAAACATGTTTCGTTGTAGTATTTGAGTTGTTTATGCCGTTTGACACATTTCCGACTCAATGTTAGTTGAAAAACATATTTGAAACGTCAAGTAAACTTAACAAACTTTGGTTAAAGAAAATAACTCCACGCATTTTTAAAGATAGACAACTAGATTGATCCAAAGTTTTGAAAGGAAATAATTTCAATTTTCACTGAAAGTTAAGGAAAAAAATATTTAATTATTCTTTTATTGATAATTTTATTTTAGTTAGATAAATAAATAAAAAATACTCAAAAAAACAACCAATAATTATTAGCGAGTAGCGAGTATCCCTAAGTCAAATTATCTCATCAATATCGTGATACTTTACCCACCCATCAATAAAGGAGTAATTAAATATCCGTACTGTTTATATGTGATTATTCATTAAAAATAGGTTAAATTACCTTTTTGGTCCCTCTATTTGTCATGAAATTTTATTTTGGTCCTCACGTTTTTCGTTGTCTCAATTTTGTCCTCATTTTCTTAAAAATGACTCAATTTGGTCATCACCGTTAACTTTGACCAAACGGTGTTAAAGTCAACGTCACGTGTCAATTTATTATTTTTTTGAATTTTTTTAATATTTTTTGATTTTTTTTTGAATTTTTTTTGAATTTTTTTTCTTTTTGACACGTGTCACTTCACAGTTTTGCCACATGTCAAAGTGACTCAATTTGGTCCCTATATTTGTTTTTAGTTTCAATTTAGTCCTAATTTTTGTAAAAATGAAGCAATATTGTCCTTCCTCAAATTGACACTAAATTTACTTTTTTATAAATTTTATGGTGATATTCTTACTAAAATT
>Ga0214542_1001035_pt1 | contig 55487 bp, 6 predicted proteins | sample CNSS1metaG_FD_160096 | JGI IMG/M metagenome (GOLD analysis project Ga0214542, IMG submission 160096) | Root nodule microbial communities from cowpea collected in UCLA plant growth center, Los Angeles, California, USA - CNSS1 | ecosystem: Host-associated > Plants > Roots > Nodule | place: USA...
ATTGCTTTTTTGATTCCTATTTTCGTTCAAAAATATTAAGTTGGTCATCTAGTTTTTTTAATCTCAATTTGGTTCGAATTTTAAAAAATTATGTAATTTTGTCCTTTTTCGTTAAATTTATTAAATCAAATCAATAATTTTTCATCAAAATTGAAGTTGTGAATGATTTGCTTTGTTGGTGTAATTGGCATAATCGTAGTATCAATTTTGATGAAAAATTCTTGTTCCGCTTGAAAAAATTTTAACAAAAAAGATAAAATTGCATTAATTTTTATAAAATTCAGACCAAATTAAAACTAAAAAACACTAGAGGACCAATATGATATTTTTAGACAAAAAAATAAACCAAAAAATAATTTAAATAAAATTTTGGCACCCCAACATATTGTATGAAGTTCCGCAACTGCATCTTCACCTATTTCAAATAAAAATAATTCTTATTAATATAGTTTAAAATAAATATAATGTTAATTTCGAATGTTTAATGACGATATTCCTTTTACATTAAACAACTAAATTATACTCCATCGAGATTATACAGATACCTAATATTTTATATTGATCTAATAAAAAAATACTGGTCAAATGGTTGGTTCATCGAACTAAGATCTCAAAGTTAACAAAACATATAAATAATTTTAAAATATTTAAATATATTATCGGTTTTCAATACATTCCTAATATAGAAAAAGCATCACCACCAACTTATCTTTTTCTTCGTTAACATTAATTCTTTTTTTATTGTAATACATTTTCAATAAATAATAATTTATCATGTACCAATACTTCAACTTAGGTCACGTATCCATTCTGATACGTATCCGTGTTTGATAGGATACTTTATTGATACTTATTGATAAATAGTAGACTCCAAATTTTTTACTTAAATAATGATCAATTTTAGTGACAAAAAATAGTTATAAGTCATTATAGTAATCAATTTAGATACCAATTTATAAACTAAACATTATTGCCTACTAAAATAGTTAAAAAAATTATAATTGATCTCTAATTGGTAACTAAAATAGTTTTTGTTATCTACAATCATATATTTATTATGTTTTTTAAAATTATTGTATATTTTATAGTATTCATATATCACGTATTTATTATGTATGATATCATATTATTTTTAAAATAAACGTATCGACATATCATATCCGTGTCGATTCATGTATAGTAACCGTAACCGTATATCATATATAATAATTAATATATGTGTTTTCCCAAAAAAACCGTGTGTACTTTGGGAATAATCTTTATTTGTTTTTAAATTTATCTTATTAAATAATATTTTTTTAAACAATCAAATTATTTAGGCTCAATGATATGAGATAATAAAACAAACAAAAAATTTAAATCATTATAAATATCCATATATATATATATATATTCTTTAATTATTAAGAAAAGAGAAAAACCTTGTAAAATCAAATAAAAAGTCACCACCATCGTTAAGATCAGACTTTACTTTAGCAACAAATTATAAGATCAGATTAAACTCAAAAACATTATTTTTATTTGAGTTGTAACTCATGGTCTGCATCGAACCAAGTAGTTGTTTTGTCACTTTTGCCAAGGTAGTTCATACTCAATCATGAATTAAAAACACTCGATTTAGAAAAAACAATGAACGAACTTTTTTTAAACATAGAATTCATTTATTATACAAACTTCTTTTATATTTTATAATTTTCTAAATATAACATATGTATAAATTAATTTAATTTATAAAAAATATTTATCTTCTTCTAAAAATAAATTCATCCAACTACACACAAAAAAAAAACATAACAATTTTAACTTGAAAAAAAAAGGGAAAAAAAAAGTTAAACCCCACTCTACCTTAATTTGAAACCAATTGATTTGATTTGACCACTCAAACTCATTCTAGATTCTCAAAAGAACAAATGATTTAACATATTAATAATTTGAGCAAATTCTCCATCCAAGGAATGAGTGTTCATGTGTGTGGCCTTGGGAAGGTTTGGTTAAATTATTATAGCATTGAGAAGGCCACAAGGTTTTGTACATAATATATATTTGTGACATGTGAGACCACAAAGACCTAAAGTCCTATCTTTCCAACCTGTCCACTTGACAAAGAAGATAAGAAAGTGTCCAATGAACACAATAGGACAAAAAGATGTACCACATTTTCACTAACATTGGAGGAAGCTAAGACATGCTTCATCATTGAGCACCATGCCCCTACACATACTTGCTTCTCATTGGTCATGCCAATATCACTCCACATGAACATTTTCAACTTTGTGACCCATGTCATTCTTTTTTCAAATGGAATGCCATAGCCTCTTGTCTAGATCATTGGTTTGCTTGTTGGACAAAGTGAAAGCTACTTGTACCCTAATTGGGGTGATGCCCTCATGTGAAGTGAAATGCCACATCATTCTATATCTCTTCCCCCACAAATTCTAGTGTGTTTCTATTATTACATCAAATGGAAACCACCACCAATCATGTCTACTTCTTTTCCACACCCTTGCTTTGTGATCAATGTTAACTTTTTTAAGCCTTCTTTCTTTGCTTTAAGGTGCCATGTCTCATACATCATAAAACTATGAAAGGTAGCTTCAAAGAGGGGTTTTGAGTCTTCAAATTTAACTAAAAAGATATTGAGTTTTTATTGGACACTTAATAAATCATTGATCTTTTGTGAACTAATTGTTTTTAACTACAATGTCAAAATATGAATGTATCCGATATGTATGACATGTTTTACGAAAATATAATATTCTTTTCTATCGAGTTACACTATGTGAATTTATAAGAGTTTTGTGTCTCATATATGATAGGAGTGAGAAAGCTAAGTGTCATTAAGTATGAAATGTATAATTGTATTCCACTAGTTATATAAATATTTCAATCTTAAATACGTTGAGAAAATATAGTTATGATTAATTATTTTATTTGAGGTATTTGTTCGTTTTGAAATTTAGAATTTTTTTCATGGTTTTATTCTTAAAGGACGTCTTGAAGGATTGTAGGAGAAATATATATTTAATTCATCCATGACTTTTACTCTTAAGTGATGTGAGACTATTGGATAAGTTGAGGGTCACAAGAGTTTTTCATTTCCACATATGACATTAGTGTCCTGACCTTAAGTCTATTAAGATAACATTTTTAAGTCACTCACCAAATTTGAGGTAATGTTCACTTTAGAGTGCGAAACTCCTATCAAAGTTTTGTCATTAAACAACATCTCATATGTGGTGATTGATATTAATAATGTCATCTCAATGAAGATCAAAATATTGATGTCATATGTGGGGAACAAACCTTTATCCATTGATTTTTGGCACATGTTTTGTTATACTTATTAATTTTATATACTTAGAAGTCGAAATCAAGAAAAACTTAAATACACATTCCTTCTTCGATACTCCAAGACACTTTTAAAATACAAAATCACAACAAAAGTTCTAGACTCAAAAATAAATAATACTTTGAATATTTAATTATTGACCATAACGATATTATTTCAATAAAATAATATTTTTTTTTATTATCATCTCTTTATATAATGTGATACTGTAATATGTATCTTGGATTGATTAATATTAAATTTCATTATATTATAAAAAAAGGGTCAAAAATCAAATTCCAATTTTGGTTAACAGATTAAGAGCCAAGTTATTTTGCAAATAATTTAAAGTTGTTTTTTCCCCTTTTGTGCAACTAGTTAGAACATTTTTAACCTACCTATTACTACGTTGCTCCACTATTTGTGGGACAAACTTGAATGTATCAATATTTGGTCTCGTAATAATGCTGGACAAAATATTAGTTTGCAAAAGGAAAATAAAATAAAAAAAGTATATATGATTGTGTTGGACAAATTAATGTGTATTTGATAGAGATGCAGAGTTGGGTCTCTATTTTAAATTATTGGACATGACTTTTGTAAAAACAGAGGTTTTTAATGGGTTTGGGGTCTATTTTAATTGAAGAGATATGTCCACATTCAAGGTTCATAAAATTTGTGTCACTATTTAATTATTTATATCAACAAACATTCCTACATGGCTCTTCATATAAAGTTTGTGTTTATTTATTTACAATGAATAAATACAGAACATTTTCAAACAAAGGAGAGATATTAATGATCAAGTTATTTTTATAAACTTTTTTTTTAATGTCCTCAACTAAAAATAGTTTTATATTAATGACCTCAACTAAATATCAAGACTGTTTTTATATCAGTAAATTAATGGTGAAGATATAGAACTATATATATAAATGATAATTCACTTATCAAAAAAAATTTATAAAAATAAAAAAAAATACATAAAATAGTTTATATATATATATATATATATATAATTATATAAACATAAATTGTTACTATAATCTATTATAAAATTAATCTAAATTTTTATTGTATATAAAACTCTAAGAATTTTGAAAGGAAGAAAAGTAAACTATTCTAATACTATTAGAAGAAGAGGATTCTACATACGTTATTCTAGACATTCTACATTATTGTAAAATTGATGTATAAATTAAAGACTTTCAACATTTTGTAAGACTTGACTTTTCAAAGATATAAGTTTTAATAAATAAAGAACGAAAAGATTTACAAATAGTCTATAACAGAATCATTCTTTATTTCATAAGAATTACATTTCTTTATTCTCTTTTGAAGTTTGAGTTGTTGAGTTATCTGTTTTCATAATAGGTTTAATTGCTCAAAAGATAGCAACTGATAAATTAAGATAATTCGAACAATTTTTTTTTTAATCAAAGTAAGTATTCAGTTTCCTAATATTGGTTTTACTCTTCTTTTTTCCTCTTTTCTTTTGGTTTCTAATTAGAGGGAGGTGTTAATGGTGTAAGGTTAATTTGGGAGTTGCACTAACACATTTTGTACTTTGAAGGCATACATAAACTATTTTTCTAATAAGCATCTTATCTACATTAAGAGGTTAATTAAGTACATCATGAATTCATGTATGTATTACATCATATAAGTGAAAGGTATTGTTTTCTTAAAGTGGCTTGATTTAGAGTATGATCATGTACAAATAGATATAATTATGTGGAGATATTAAGATATAAGTATATATAAGTTTATTTGTAATTGTTGGAGAATTGAAATATTACTATGGAATTTAAAAAACAATTATAATTATTAATAGTGTATATAATAGGTGTTACAAATAATTTAAAACAAAATATAATTGGTAATAGTTGTAATTATACTGAAACGTAAAATTATTGCTCTTCGTATCATTCGAGTAGTGAGTTGTCACTCGAGTGTGAGTAATCTTACATAGTGGCGGATCTTCGACCAATATTTTGGGAGTGTCAAAATTTTTGTTGAATTACTCTTTTGTTCCATTTTTTGTTAAAAAATGTCAAGTTGGTCTTCTATTTTTTTTAGCCTCAATTTGGTCTGATTTGTTTAAAAATTGATGTAATTTGATTATTTTTGTTAAATTTCTTGAAGCGGAGCAATGATTTTTTATCATGACTAACTCTAAGATTAGGTCAGTTACACAAACAAAACAAATCATCTTTATTCACAACTTCAATTTTGATTAAAAAATCTTGATTTGATTCAAAAAATTTAACGAAAAATGACCAAATTATATCATTTTTTCAAGAACCGAGATCAAATTGGGACTAAAAAAACGGGAGGACTAACTTCACATTTTTGAACGAAAATAAAAATTAAAAGATTAATTTCAAAATATTTATATAAACTAGTAAAAACATTGTATTTACTTTTTTTAAGATAATAAAAAATAATAAAATTATAATTATTGTTATCATTATAATTATAAAATAAATACAAACAATTTTTATAATTTTACTATAATTAATTTTCATTTATAATAGTTAAGTTTCAAATAAAAATAGTCAATTAAAAAAATGATTAAATTAAATAAGTGATCACTTAAAAGATAATGTTAATAAAATAATTAGTTTTATTTTTAAAAATATTATAAAGGTAAAATTGTAAATGTGAAAAACAAAAAAAAAGAATAGAAATATATTAAATATAGATATATAAAAATTTTAAAATATTAAATATATTTAAAATATTAATTTTTAAATATATATTTAAAATTATATATTAATTAAAGGTTAAAATACTTGTTGATCCTCGTTTTTGTCGCAAAATCTCAATTTGGTCCTCGTATTTTTATTAGTCTCAATTAGGTTCTCATTTTTGTAAATTAGTATCAATTAGGTCCTTTCCGTTAGTAGAGAACTAACACCGTTAAGTACGTGCCACGTGTCAGCTCCTTGTTTTTTTGAATTTTTTTTTAGTTTTTTTGAATTTTTTAATTTTTTTTAAAAAATATTTATGCCACGTGTCACATCTGTAGTGTGCCACGTGTCAATCAATATGATGACACGTGTCAAATTATTGTATGAATCTCAATTTGGTCCTCATATTTGTTAATTTGATTTGATTTGAGTCCCAAATTTTTTTAAAAATTTTCAATTTCACGCACTTCAAATTTAGACCAAATTTTACTTTTATATAATGTTATGATTATTTTTATTAAAATTGATATTTTTATTAAATATTTTAATAATATTAATTGTATTTAATATTAAATTTTTAAATATATTTATTTTAATTCGTTATAAAATTATTTTAAAATTTTACATTTGAATTTATAAAATTGTTATTTTTAAGCCAACTCTAAAATATTGTTGATATTGAATATTATACAAATATTTCGAATATAAATTTATTAATCTATATATTTATAATTTTAAAATAAAATTTAAATAAAGTTTAACGTAAAATATAAATTTAAATAAATTAAATATTGTTAAAAATATGTAATAGAAATATCACTTGTAATAAAAGTATCATCGTTACATTTATAAAAAAAATTAAATTTGTTCTAAACTTGGAGCACATGAATTAAATTTTTTTTTAAAATTTTGGGAGTAAAATCAAATTAAATTAACAAAAATGAGGATCAAATTGAGATTCATACCATAATTTGACACGTGTCACCATATTAGATTGACACGTGGCACACTACAAACTTGACACGTGGCATAAATATTTTAAAAAAAATTCAAAAAATTCAAAAAAACGAGGAGCTGACACGTGGCACCTACTTAACGGTGTTAGTTCTCTACTAACAGAAAAGACCTAATTGATACTAATTTACAAAAATGAGGACCTAATTGAGACTAATAAAAATACAAGGACCAAATTGAGATTTTGCGACAAAAACAAGAACAAACGGAGTATTTTAACCTTAATTAAATTATGTAGATATAAAAATTGGGGGGGGGGGGGGCATAGCCCCCAATGTCCCTTCATAGGGAGCTGTTTAGACAATTCTTTATTTCAAGTGTTAGGGGAGGGAGTTGAAATTACAACCTCTCTCACTCTCCCTTACCATTTTTACCGTTAGACCAACCTTATAAATTCTTCATTTGAAGATGGTGTTGCTCAAACAATGTAAGATTTCTCAAACAAGAAAGATTTTATCTATATGAGAGAGTAATGTCATTCTAGAAAAAAGAGTTTGCTCAAGTCACTGATGGAAAAAAGATGAATTTATTATGACAGGTGTAATCTACTTGTCATAATAAGTTGACTGGTGACATTTTCATAGTAAAAATATTAGTTATTATGACGAATAAAGGGAATTTCACATAATAAATGAAAATAGTAAATTTTTTATGACATGTACGATAGACTTGTTGCAGTAAGTGAAACGTGGTGACGTATATAATTATAATGAGTAAAGTATATTTGAGGGAATTACGGTTAATAATTTGAAAAAACTTTCTCTTCTTATGTTTTTATGTGTGTAGATATATATTATACATAAATAACAAATGATATATTTTTATTGACTAGTGTAATATGTTTTATAGGACATTATGGATTTTGAGGCAACTACACTATTGTAGTATGCCATTAAAAAAAATAGCAATACTTTTACATCAATTGTGTTCATATCTAATGTACACACTTCATTTGTTAAAGTCTTAACCAATATGATATAAACTCTACATTGATATTTTACATTAACTATAGACACAATGGATGCAGAAAATAAATTTGTAACATAATTTAATACGGGATATTAATTTCTCTATTAATATTTACTTCCATATCTTCATATTGAAGAAATACACTGAAATATTTTACAATGCCCATTAATTAAAACTTAAATATTTATAAGAGTAATACACTTGTTTAATTTGTTATCTTTTAAAATTTTATCTACAAACATCAAATAAAAAAAATGTTTCAAGTAGTTTATATTTTAAAATTTATTCAAATAAGTTTTCAATAAAAAATAATTTATTTCTTTCAAGAGTATATTATGATTCCCTTCTAAAACAATATAATGAAATACTAAACTCTTACTTTAAACATACAAAATCATCAAATTTTACAAAATATACTTTATAATAACAAAAAAAAAAATAGTCTTTAATTGAATTATAGATTCTCATCTTTATAACTTTCTTCAAAATACTTTTTATTTTTCATACCAATTTTATGAAATGTATATAATCTCATGTTTATGTGACTGAAATAAAACATCATGTCAAAAACATGAATATGACTTAGAACAACTTCTTTGTTCACATAACTATATGGCCCCTACGACGTCGTTGGACACGTCGAAATCTCTTGTAAGAACTTGGCATCATCATGATGAATGTCATCATTCATTCCCTATCTATAAATCAATGTAATATACGTGGGTCTATTCATGGAACTAATCATGACAATTACTATAGTTTATATTTGAAATTTAGTTTTCTATTTTGACAAAAATGTTGTGTGATTTATTTAAGGATCTAGAAAATAGTCTAATAGTAACGATGAGTAACAATCATTCTAATATTTAATTATTTTATTCATAAAAAGTTTAACTATATATAAATAAACTTTTTATTAGTCGAGTTTTATTTGATAAGAACCATTATTTTTCTAAAGTTTTAGTTATAAATCTTTTCTTTACCTTCTTTGTAGATCTTTAGTTCCGTGCTTTGTATATTTGAAGATCGGAGTACGCCACGAGACTCTTGACGTCGAGATCTACGATTTTATCTGATCATAATCTTGAATAGAGTAAGTTTATCTTTTCCCTTATTTTTTGTCTTTTAAGAAATATGTTGCATGTGGAGTTATGGGGCTTGCATGGGGAGTTTAAAGGCTCAAGATAAATCTTTGTTCAGTTATGATTGTTACGATGTGCTCCGATCATTGATCAAAATTTTCTATGTACAAGTAGAGCAATCTGTATGAGGTATGGGGAACACCTTTTGAGTCTAGGAGTATCTATCCAAGTAAGGGGGAGCTAGTAGTAGTTTTATACTTGCTCATATATGTTTTAACTTGTGTATTGGTTTCAATTGAGATTATGTGATTATTTGATTGTGATTTTGTTTGATTGGAAACAAATATGTTATGAGCAATGTGGAGTGTTTCTGAGTTCTATGGTATGAGTTGAGTATAATGATAGGATTTAATTGTGTTTTTATTGCTTGGACCATTGTTTTCGGGTTACTTTAGTATTGTTGTATGTGGGGCTAAATTGATTTGGTTAGGATTGTCCAATTTGATATATCTGATGTCTATTATAAACTAAAATAAGGTATTTTAAACTAAGAAGGAACTAAAGTTATAAATATAGTAAAGTTAGACAACTTATTCAAGTCCATTTGGGAGTTAAAAGTATGATACAATGTTGGGTTGTTTCACAAAACCGTTGTGGGCCACTCACTGGACTCAAGTCAGTGAGCTCTAATGGTCTAGAGTGTCGAGCGCAACTCTGGGTGTTCACTTGACAATGAGCTCCAAAGGTCTAGGGCATTAGGCAGTACCATGGTTGCATTGTGCGCTCACTTCACAGTGAGCACTAGGAGATTAAGCGTTGGGTGTCAAGTGTGGGGTGCTTTATGCCACCCTGTGTTAGGTTTTGGGCAGTCTTGGTAAAATTTTTATTTTTGATTTGTTAACCGTTAGATTAGACTAAAAATTTTATAGTTGATTCTTGACTGTGACCATTGGGATCTTTGATTAGAGATTAGTGGTTAGAGAAATGTTTTTCACCATTTTGATATGAAAATATTGTAATTGAACGTTATATTAATGCAATAGAAAATAAATGATGAATTATAAACATGTAATTTGAAATAAATAAATAATAGGTGATTTATATTATGAGATTAGCTTGAATTTAGGTAAAATAAATATGTATGATAATGTTTGATGATTTAATATTATATGAGAAGGTGATGTATGTGCTATGTGTGATATGTTGTTCTTTGGCTATTTTGTTGTGATTGTGTTTACTAATTTGGTAATGTTTACTCAGAATTAAGATGAATGTAGTCTCTCTGATGATGTAAAGAAATGTATGGATTGGAAAGTTGGTGCTTGCATATGTATACTTTGTGATTGTGGTGTTTCTAAGGAGGAAGAATACTTTTATAAATTTAGTGTTATGTATTGACTAGGGATACATGTTGGTGAACAACCATCCTAAACTCTACTAGACTTACAAACTCACATAGAGTATTGCAGTCTCGATGGTGAGACTTGAAGGAAGTTCTTATGGTGGATATTGATGAGAACTGATTAAGCTGGGGAAAGTTGGCTTCATCTCCAAAGTTTTGGTGGTGGGTGGTATTGCTATGCTAGAAAAATATCTTGGCCCTTGTTGCATACCATAGTCTCCAAGTGTCTTTCTAGTTGGAGTTGGTCTTTGATTCTCCATAATTTTTGATTGAAGTGTGATAGAAGTACTGAAAGATTCTTCCCCTATCTTTCATTGCTTCTTTTTGTTTTAGCCTTTGTTCCTTCTAGCTGTCTTTTCTATCTTCAGGTCAAATGCTAATCGATCTTCAAGAACCTGACCTCGTAAGAACATAGATCAAAACAACTCAAACAAGGATTAGTACAAAGGAGAAAATTGAATAAACTATCTAATTAAGAAAATATACACAAAGTTGGATGAGATAACTAAAAATTTCAAAAGAACACCGTTCCCCGGCAACGGCTCCAAAAATACTTGTTGGTCTCTTGGCAAGCGTACCAAAATTCAACTGTAGTATAATGATTTTTAAGTAGAGTGTCGAACCCACGAGGAGCGGATTCAGTTAAAATAAGTAATTATCTCGGTCAGCATATGTATATAGAAATTTTAATTTGATAGGTCATTGGTAGTTAAACTAATTTGCATAAACAGAATACAGTAAAAGCATAAAATTTAGATAAAAGATCGGTAAAAGAAACTGGGATTGAATTTCATCTATTTTCCTTGTCTATAATCTGGATGAATATAATACATAACATCTGAAAATACCAATATTGATGCAACACTAAAAAATCATTTATATCGATCCCTCGCGTATAAAATTCATAAGATTAGTTCCCTAAATATTTATTCCTCACATATTCATCAAACTATCCAGCATTATGGCTGAGTGTTAAAAGCAATTGATATATTGAGATCTATTCCTAATATCACAGTATATCAAGTATCATTGTTCAAGTCAGATTTTTAGAGATACTTTCCAGTCAAATCTAAAAATCAAAATCAAGACATCTATTGATTGGATAGAATCAAGCATTAAGAACAAAACAATAATACCAATATTGAGTAAAAACAGAAATGTTATATATCAATATCACCATATTACATCCAAGTTCGAGTAGATTACATTCAATCCCAAAGAAGAAGATTAGCCACCCATGGCAACCATCAAAACCTACGAACTAAAGAAGAAGAAGAAGAAAATATGAACTAAGTTCTGCTCGTGGTCGCAGCTCCAGCAGGTTTGTAGTTCTTCTCCAAAAATCCCCAGCTAGCTTCACTCTTCTAATTCAAGGAGTATATATACTCCACGAAGTCTCGCTTGAGCCACTCATTCTCGCTTAGGCGAGATAGAGTTCTTCAGGTTGAAGAAAGGTCTTGCTTGGGTGACCACATTCTTGCTTAGGCGAGAATTGCAAAAAATTTGATGGCTTCTTCACGAACTCTCGCTTAGGCGAGCTAAGGCTCGCTTGAGCGAGAAAAGCGACAAGTGTCTCGCTTAGGCGAGATGACTTTGGCTTGGGCGAGCATGTTCTCGCTTGAGCGAAACACCTTTGATTTGAGCGATCTTGGCAGAATTTCTTCCCTATTTTCTTTGTTTCTTGCTTTCTCCTTTGTTCCTCTTAATTTCTTTCCTCTTTCTGCTCCACTTTACCTGAAATTTACACAAAACAAGGATCAAGTGACTTCTTTTCAACAAAAACTTGAAAACATGTGACTAAAGCTCATTTTACTTAAATTAGGGGAATCAAAATCAAATGAACACAAGTTAAAAGCATAAGTGCCAGACTTTTCTATGAATCTTTACTGAATTTTGGCACTTATCAGATATATAGGGTGAGTATCCTTTTCTAGCGAAGCCATAAGTTAAACTTACGTTATTATGCGGGGATTGTAATTGTACAGTTTGGTTTGGCCGATCTTGGTACTTTGTTTCATGATTTCATCATAGGTTCATGTGTCGAAGATAATGCATAAATTTAAATATTGAGTCTAAATTTGTTATATCATTAATGTTGCTTTTTTATAAAGAAGAATGTCTATTTTGGTTGCAAGTTAATAAGGATTACATTATTCTAGAAATTTTGAAATATGTATGTTTGAAACTATCATCAACTTACCCTTTCTTTTTATGTGTGTTGTGGTTTATTCACATGTAATAATCGTAGGTTATACTGTAAGCAGAAGATAATGTAACTGAGGGTGATCGGTAATAAGATAGCTCAAGAATGATGATATAGATAGAAGTGGGTTGCATATGTACAGTTTCATTTATGTTTTACATTTTTTCTCCAAATTTCAAAATACATTTATGTTTAGGAATTTTTTATTATCTAACTTATCAAATTTGAAATACTTAGTAAATGATTCTACTGATCTGGAATGTTACGATCTAATTGTAATTTAGTTCATGGCTTTCTAATTAGATCAATTTAGTTCTTAAATTTTATTGAAGTTTTGTATTTGGTAGATTTCTTTTATTTTTTTACTTTTTTTAGTTGAGTTGGCTGAATTTTATAAAAAAAATATACTTAAATATGTTTGAAAATTTCAAATTCAAAATAAGTTTGTTTATGTCTTCACATATGATTTTTTTTAGTTATTATGAGTTAGTTAAAAGATGTTTTTGATTCACTTGTAAAACACCGTCATAGTGGATTAAAATGTAAGTGTACTAGCGTAACCTATAGTATCATAAGTATTAGATTTCAAAAATTGATAAATAATGATAATCATGTTCTAAGTTAAACTTTAAAGTTATAATTGAAAATTAAATAATTTTATTTTTTATTTATTTAAAAAATATTATTTCTCTACAATTAAATCTTTTTATTACATAAAGCATTGATAAAATAAACATTTGAATGAAACAACTAAAAAACATAGTATGAACATAGATTAAAGTTACAATGTTTCCTTTTGACCGAGAGTTACAATACAATGTCTAATAATTTCAGAAACCAAAACAATAATATACATTTCTTTAAGCAATAATAATGATGTATTTAATTATAGTTAAATGTTTTAAAGGAGTACTCTTTGCTACTTAATGCATTTGACCTTTATATTTGAAATTATTACAGAATTAATTATTTTAATGAATAGTTTTCGCAGTGTATTTGGTTTCAGCGTGGTTCAACGATTTTTTATTCTATTTTTTGCGTTAACATTTCTTTTATTTTGTTAAAACCAAATATTTAGAACTTTCTGGAACTAAAGCATTTTATATTTAAAGCGATAGAATTATTTTAATAGAAAATTTGAAATTTATAGCTCTTTTGATTTTTTCTTCATTTCACAAATTTTTATATGAGACAAATTACGATCAAGTTAGAAATAAAATAAAAATCTTCTTTTTTATTATCGTTGACTATGTAAAAGCTACAAAAGACAAATGAGAAAAAAAATGAAAAAATAAATAAATAATGGAAAAATACGACATCATATGTAAGCCTAAATGTAGTATGAACAAATCTAAAATTTAAATGTTATATTGCAATAATTTAATTATTCTACTGAACTGCGGTAAAAGAATTACTTTACCAAACATTTTACTTTAAAGATATGATATCTTTTTAACTTTGTAAAACTAGTAAATTTTTTATTTCTATAAAATTCGAAATGATCTTTTTATTCCTTTTCGAATAGCTGAATTTTGATATTAGTTTTTGTAAAATATAACTGTTTTATTTTCATATTTTAATTTCTAATCACTATTTGTAATTTTTTACATTTAATCTAAAATAAATAGATAACATTTATTTTATAGATATTAAAATTTAGGTATCACATAATAACATTGTATTATAACATAAAAAGAAATACTCATATAGATAGATATGTTGTTTAACGCATGAATTGTTAAGTGCTAAGATCATATAATATTAAAATAAAAAATAATAATTTCCAAACTAAAAACAAATTTTAAATACTCAATCACGTTTCGAAACACTTGGAAATAAAAACATCGTTAATTGAGTTTCCAAGTATTTAATTTTTATATATTTTTTAATTGGTCATTGTTGTTTAATCTTTCTCAAATAAGTAACATTTATTATTTTTATTAAAATTTGTATTAAATATATAGATCTAAATTTGAAATGTCCTTTTATTGAATATTTTCCTTTGTAATTCGTTGTCTAGTGTATTTAACAAAAGATATTTTATAAAATAGTAATAATAAAACATTTCTATTTATGACAGCTTTGACCACATTTAATTCCAAGTCACAAACGGTAGCAGCAATAGTAGCAGTAGCACTCTTACTCGTTTTCAAAACGCTTCCGTTTTGCATATATTCTTTTTTCTTTAAATACAGTGTCATTTCCCATTATTGTGTTGAAAAATTAATTCCATAACCACTCTCTCTCACTGTCTCCCTCTCTTTCTATATCTAACAAAACGCCAACACCATAACCAAAACGACACACTCTCTCTCATATACACTTCAAAACTTCACACACATAGAAAACTCCTTCTCCTTCTTCCGTGAACCTGTAACTGTTTTCCGCACTCTCAGATCTTCGCGCGGAACCTTTTCCACTTCGATTCGCGTTCTTCGGATTTCGCCAGAATGAGAGATTCAAGGTTATAGATTACGATGCTACAGTAGCAGTAATAGTAGCTTTTTCGGAAAAGAAGAACACGAAAATGGAGGATAGAGGAAGCTCATTCGTTGCTGTGAGGAGAATTCCTCAAGGAGAAACCTGCCATTCAAATTCTGGTAAATTTCAGAACAAAATAAATATAGAAAAACGAAAATGCTTCGAAGTTTCTCGTTTATTTTAGTTTTTTTTCTCGTTAATTTCGCTCTCTCTATGTATATTTGAAAGGTTTTTTTCACTGTTCTCTCTGATAGGTTTAATTTTGTACTTGTACTTTGTATTGTGTTGTGTTGTACCTCCTCTTTCTTTTTTTTTTTTTTTCTCTCTCTCTTACTCTTTTCTGCAAAATTATAATATATATATATATATATATATATATATAATATTATTAAATTTCCATTAATTAATTACTATTATTATTATTAGTAGTAGTATCGAATATATGGGCCGGGATCGAGATCGAACCGTTTAGAATAGACCGAATCAAAACGCGAGTTGCGTGATGTTTGCTGTTATTCTTAATTGCATTGGTGGGATGCCGGATTCATTTTTGTTAAATTATTTATTATTTTATTATTATTTTTTGGTATTTTGTTTTCAGAAAAAGAACTTGTGTAACTTTTGCAGCTAGAATTATGCAAATTCAGATGTTAGTTTGTGAGGCTTGGTTGTTCCCGTAGATCTAGCGTTCGTGAAATTGGGTTTTGTTCGTATTGTGTATTGGAAAATGCTGTTCACGTGCTGTGTTTGAAGCTGGTGCCAATAGTTATGATTCAGAGTAAAGCAGTGCAGAGATCTCCTATGATTAAGCGCTGCTGCGTTGGCTCTTTTAATTATTATTATTGTTAATGTGTGTTTCTCTGTTTAAGGGACGATGTGGCATGTGGGTCCACATCCAGGTATAGCCTTAGTTTCTGGATTGACCCTATTGGGAACACAGAAACTACTTGTTAAATGTTATGGAGGCATTTAGGATTGAATAGAACTCAGTTATGATAAAATTCTTACTCAGCAGTTATAGGAAAAGAAAATAAGAAATTGAAATGAATTAAGGTGCTTATACAAGTTCATCAGCTTAGTTCATTTATAAAGAAACTCTTTCATTTGGCTTCCCTGGATGTTGATTTTAATTTCTAGAAAAAGTTTAATTCACTCCATCTTATTTTTTTCTTTTTCATTGGTGCTTGTTTAGAATTTTATCCAAATAGAGCTTTTTTGGTGTTTATGGTATAAGCGCTTATGTGTAAGTGGCTTCTACAATTGGTCATTGAATAGAATTGAACTGCTTTAGGTTGTTTGATGTCTTGATGAGCTTATCTTGAAGATCTTGTTGAAATAATCTGACAACAGTTTTATAGATATACACATCAGAAATTATTATCAGAATCTTTGTAACACTTGTGCAAGTACTTCTGTCATAAAGTAAGCCTAAATAAGTTGTAGATAAAGCTTTTTTGAGCTCCCGCTAAAGATTGTGTCTCGTTTGCCCGGCTATTGAAATTTCTGTACAGCCCATAAGAGACTGTAGTTTGGGGAGATTGGAATGTTGGTTTTTCTGCAATTTTGCATTATTTTGTATTTTAAGGCTTTCTGGTTACGTGTATGAGGATTTGATTACAATAAATTGTAAATTCGGAAAACTAATAGAATGTTGCCACTTTCCGTGTTGTTTGAATCACTGCTTGTTGATCCATTTACTTAGGATGAAATATGCACAAGATAAATTTGGTTAGAATCTTCATTGATGGCAGTTTTTTTTTTGCTGCAGCTGAGGTTGTGGCAGGGTCAGCAGCATGGCTTGGTCGAGGTCTGTCTTGTGTCTGTGTACAAAGAAGGGATAGTGATGCTTCTAACTCTTTCGATTTAACCCTCGCCCAGGTACATTTTTGTTATCAGTAGCAGCGCTTAGTTTCTTGTTCAAGTATCTCTGTTAGCAGTGTAAAGATACTACAGTTTTTTATAGAATAAATAAACAAATGAGCATATTATACATGGTAGGCAATATAAACATTTTACGATTTAGGTTTGTGTTGAATGATGTCTTAACAAATATTAAACATAGTGTTAAATTGTATTTCTGGTTACGTGTTTTTTTTTATATTTGTTCATTTGTTTATCATCCATATATTTTGTATGGTTTGGGAGTGCGAGGAAATTTAAACCGTGACTGCCAATAGCTAGTCAGCTCTTGTGTATAGTGGTAACAAGAAACTCGAGCTCCCTCTACCATATGAAATTTGTGGATCACTTTCTACTTACTTTTCTGGTAAATATTGCTGTTTATAAATTATACCACATGGTGTTGAATTTCCAATTCTCAGGAGGAATGCTTACAGAGGCTGCAGAGACGTATAGATGTTCCCTATGATAGTTCTATTATTGAGCACCAGGTACCTTTGATATTATTACTTTTCAAGTCTGTGAGCAATGTGGCAACCATTACGATGTACACTTTAATCTATGTACTCAGCTCTATCTGCTGTCACTGGCTTATTGCTGTACGTGAAACCTTCAATGCCTTAATAGTGCAATTTACACATTTAGGATGCCCTCAGGGCGTTGTGGAATGCTGCATTTCCTGAAGAAGAGCTTCATGGCTTGATATCTGAGCAGTGGAAGGAAATGGGCTGGCAAGGGAAAGATCCATCAACAGATTTTAGGTACCTATTGTCCTCGTGTTTTTTCACTGCTGAGCTCTTTCCAGCTAATATTGTTAATGATTTCCTCTATATATTTGGCAGGGGTGGTGGTTTTATATCATTGGAAAATTTTCTTTACTTCGCTAGGAATTTCCCGGTACGATTTCTTAACGGGCTTTTCACTCTTGTATGATTTGATAGATTACTTTTGTTGACCAAAATTAAGTTTACAATGGAAAGCATGATAAATAAGAGCTCATCTTAAGTAACATGGAAATTGTATTAGTGTTTGTATTTCTTTCAAGAGAATAGACCTTTAGTTATTAGTTTCTAATATTGAAAGGGACTTCTGTAGATATAATGTTATTGGTTTTCTCACTCTGTAACGATTTCAGATGAAGTGTGAATTTTGACGTAGGAAAATAGTCTTCTCAATAATTTAGCAAAATGTTTATGTATTCGTGTTTGAACTTTATCCATGATACAAGAATTGTGGCCATATATTTTGTACGATTTGTATATTGCACATTCTCTTGCTTTCTGAGATAAAGGTCAAGTAGCAAGTGAGATTGCATTATAAAGGAGAACGATGTTTCAATTAATTGATTTCATTTTATGCCTTTGCCTTTGTTTTAAAATTACACCTAAAGGAAGCTTTGAAGACTCCAAAAGTAAACATATTTAATCCTCTTTATTGCTTTAGGCCTTCCATAATCAACAATGATATGTGGACACTTCAACCTCTTATTTCTTTTTCTCTTTTTCATCTTGTCATATCGTAATACCTATCTCATTATTACTTCTCTCCCTTCTTTGTCATTCTCTCTCAAGTTGTAGACTAGCTTTTGGTGTCCACAAAACATTATTATTCCATATTTTACAGTTGTAGCTAACCTAAAAGTCACCCTCGTTACCTTACTAGTTCGTGTTTGTAATTAATTGTTGTTTTGGTCCCGGATAACTAAAAAAAAATTTCGTAAATCTAATCACTTGTTTCCATTCATGTTCTCTATCTTATCCTTTTATTTTTGTAGAAATCCTTCCAGGATCTTTTACGAAAGCAGGAAGGAGATCGATCAGTGTGGGAATATCCATTTGCAGTTGCTGGTGTTAATATCACTTACATGCTGATACAAATGCTGGATCTTGAAGCGGGTTTGTTACTTCTGTTGTTCCGACTTTTTTGTTCGCCGTTATTACTTCTTTGTTCTGTGTTGTTGACACGTCTAAAATGAAGAATTGGGTTATGTATGGTCAACTTCACTGGGTACCCATGATAAAAGTCTACTTAATATTTAAGGTGCTCTGTCAATTTGTATGTTGACATTTTACTTTTGCATAAAGCCGTATAACAAAGGTCACCTGCTATCACTATCTGAGTCATTGATGGTGCCATAGTGTGATACATTGAATCAGTATGTGGATCAGCAACATCTAATAATATGCTTTGCCTTTACAGTCAAGCCACGCAATCTGGTTGGAGCAACTTTTCTAAAATTTCTTGCAGGTAGCCTTACTCTCCCTTTTCGATTCGTTATTTTCGTCTTGTTGAATTTGGAACAGGCTCAGGGAGGGTTGAAACTCTAGTTAAAATGAAAAGGAATTATTTACAATGTTATAGCATTTACTTGCAAGTTGGAGCCTTCCTTTTATTTTTAGCTTGCTGTTCGAGTAACTAAATTCATTTCTGTTTATCTGACAGAAAATGAGTCAGCTTTTGATCTTCTCTATTGCATAACTTTCAAGCTAATGGATCATCAATGGCTTTCTATGCGGGCCTCATACATGGATTTTAATGTACGTATTCTATGACCTCAGCTTGCTGTAGAAAATCTGTGCACAGATAATTTTTTCATGAGTGTAGAAGTTTGATAAGAATAGAAAACTAGTAAAACTTGTCCATCTTTCAAAATAGATGGAAGATATCCTGGAACTGAAAACTAGTTTGAAAATTTTTATGTTGACTTCATTGAGTAACCAGAACGATCCTTTATGACTAAAATATATTTTTGGTTATTCATGTTTTTACTAAAATTCATATTGATCTCTTGTCTTCTAAAATACTAATGTTAGTAATTTTTTCAATTAAATGTTGGTCCTTTTGTCTCTTAAATTCTGACAGGCAGTGATGAAAGCAACACGACGTCAACTAGAGAAAGAGATTCTGGTTGAAGACATAACCCGGCTTGAAGATTTACCCTCTTACAAATTACTCTCCCGATAGTATCAGTCTCCTATTTTTGGCCATGAGGCTTTTGTATATCATTCCATGCTCCTATCTTAATTTCCACTCTTCTTCTTAATTCAGCAATTTTAACGACATTTCAGCGAGAATGAGCTATATAACATGTAAAACTGATATCATGAGCTTAAATCCTTATACGTGATCTCAACAAGGTTTGAGATTCAGCAGTTAAGTTGAAAGATGATATTTGTTGCCTGAAATGTAAGTTTGTTTGGTGTATTTGATACTTAATGATTTCTGGTTTGCCACTTTACCCATTTATTTCCTTGCAGTATTAACGGGTAAATGCAGCTTGAGGTAATAATGTGTTTCATAAACCATTATTTCATTTTTATTATGATGATCTTTCAGTTTCATAGTTCTGTTCAGCAGTCATTTTTTAATAGCACATTTTCATGGACAAATTACACTCAACAATCAGTTACCATTATATGTGTATGAGACCGATATAACATGTAAGTATGATTATTTTTCCCACTATACAAGTTATTGTCCAGATTCAGATAAAAACTATATCTTTTTTGGTTATGATCGCTAATACCTTTTTATAAATTGTGATCGTTGTAGTAACAAATTAAGGAAAAGGTACCAATATCTCGTTATCTATCAACATTCTACATCTATATAAAGCATTTTATAATTTGTTGTTAATATATCTTTATTGTATCCTATCCTAAATATAAAGATATTGCCGTGTACCATTGTCGTTTTAAGTATACGTGTTTCATAGGATAAAAGTACAAGAACATATATAAATCCTTATTAGAAACAGATATTATATTGCTAAGAAGACATGAATATACATACGATAAAGCCCAAAGGTAGCTGCGTCGTTTTGCTTCCCTAACTAACTTTGCAATTTCTTGTTTTAATGGTTTGGACAAAATTTATTTACAAGGCATTGTTATCATATAATGATGATAACTAATAAGGATATTAATTATAATTCAAAGTTTTAATGAATCTTGTAATTATAACGTGTTCCCTCCAATTTGAACAAAACCAGAGGAAAGAATAAAAAAAAAGGTACTATAGTTGTGTAAAAAGACAATCATTCACTTATGGCTTTTTTCTTTCGTCGGCCACTGTTTGCTTTAATCTATAATCATTCTTCTTTTATATTTTTTATCTTGAAAAAAAAAATTAAATCCTATTTCAATATATTTTTCAAAATACATTTCACTTTTATTTATATTCAGTTAATCTACAGAGAAAAAAAAACACTTTCATTTCTACTTTTCTCTTACAAAAAAATATATTTTTTATTGTTTTTTCTTTCTCTTTTTTTTTTCACTTTATCCGATGAACCAAGCAAGACTTCAGGATATGGAAAAAAAAATTCACAACTTCTTCATGTGTTACTTATCAAAGTTCTAACAATAATGTTAAATTACATTGAATTAATAAGGTTACGAAAAATTAGTTTGCGAATGAATCAAATAAATTAATTTTCTCAATACTTTCAATAATCATAAATTTTCCAAAAAGGTTAATTTATATTATATATAAATTAGTTTTGATTTATGATAAATATTTCGATCTTCTGTAAATGCTTTTAAAAAATGTCATGCATTACGATCATGCCAACGTAGCAAAGCAACTTAACAAAATATAGTGACGATTTGAATAAAAAAGTTGTTATTAGTAAAATTAAGAATCGTTAAGTGGGATGGGGGAAAAGTCGTAGTTAATAGGTAATAAATTTATTTAATTATATAAAATTTGAGCAATTATAACATATCATCATTTCTTAAAGGACGAAAGCACACTTTCAAAATAATTAAAAATGTTATCAGATCATATCTGATCTTAGCATACATAATTGTACGTGATTGATTTTGAAAGGCACACGAAGGTTCCTTCTATGATGATCATAGTGATAATAATAATAATAAGAAAAGAATATTATTGAAACTTTTGTATTTGAGAGTTTTGATATTCTGTCTCAAACCTTTTTTCACTTTTCTTTTCACCTAACATTAACAAGGGTGCCTACCAACATTTGTTGTGGCTAATCTTACACGTTCTACAACCAAACATTATTGTAGTTATTAATGTTTGAAAGCATAATTAAGAAAATCGGAATTTTAAGCGATTTATTAACATTCTAAGAAAATTATTTTAGAGTTAAATATGTTTTTGTCCTTTAATTTTCATGAAATTTTAAAATTAATTCATTTTAAAATTTTGGATCAATTTAATCATTCATCTTTTAAAATATATAAATTTAATTTTTTAAATAAAATTTTGTTAGATTTATACAATTTAATATTTTTACTTTAATGTTAAATCAAATTTTATTATAAAACACTCTTAAAATGTCAAATAAACATAACATAATTTAATTAAAAGGACTAAATTCATACTTCGAAAAAAATAAAAGACTAAATTAGTTTAAAGCTTCAAAATAAACTAATTCTAAAATTAACTAAAAATTAATGGACCAAAAACATATTTAACCTTTATTTTAAACTAATTTGGAACCTTTATTTTAAACTAATTTGGAAGACATTATTATATTAAAAATTTTAGTTTCAAATTTATTTGATAATATTAAATTTTTGTTTCAAAGTCACATTTGAATCTCTCCATGTCAAAACAATATAATAACTCAAAAAAACATCGTCTTAAATCAAGAAAATTATATTCATTTACTTTTAAAATTAATTTAAAATTCAAAATGTATCAAATTGTGAAATGACAAATTTACATCCAAATAATTTAAAAACTAAACATATATTCAATTTATAAAGCTAACTTCGCATAAGCTGTTATAATAATTGTCAAGTTACTTATGAAAACTGTGTAAGTTAATGTATAATGAGAGATTTATACTTAACAGCACTGGATCATACAAAAGTCTCAAGCAAAAACATCAACAAACAAACGATGAGGTAAAGAAAAAGTAGTTTGAGATTTTGATTTATGAGACTGTGAGCATGTTTTCAACAGACATGGCATAAGCATAGACTTGAGATACAAAACCAAGGTACCAACCAAACTCTAACAAAAGTCCATAAATGGACAGAAACAGAAGATGTAGATAATCTGGATCATCCTAAGGTAAGAACAACTTGAGGCATATGGTTTACTCATAGATCCAAGAGTGTTGGGAGCTTTGCCAGTTAACAGAGCCATCAGGGAACCACAATGCAATTTCCTTGCGAGCACTCTCAACTGAATCACTTCCATGGATAACATTCCTACACAACAACAACAACGACAACAACATCAGAAAAACTACCAAACTTCCCTCAAATTCATAGGAAAATCACAACCCATTTGAAAAAGAGAAACACTGTTCACTGAAATTCATTGTGATTCACAACCCCATTTGAAAAGGTATAAAATTTACTTCAAATTGATCTAAAAAATTAATAAAATGTGGATTTGTACATAAACTATAGAAAGAAAAGAGCCATGTTGACTAACATTGACTAAAACACCAACAATTTTTATTTCGATGAATACAAGGAGATAACCTATATCCACATAACTAGATCAGAAACATGAACAATGGAAACACATTTGGTTGCAGCTTGAAAAGATAACTAGATTGAAGAACAAGATTGTGGAGAAAACAAATTTATACCTTCCAATGTCAATAGCATAGTCACCACGAATAGTTCCAGGCTCAGATTGAGCTGGGTTAGTGGCTCCAATTATCTTTCGGCCAGTAAGCACAACATTTTTGCCCTCCCAAATCATGGCAACAACAGGGCCAGAGATAATGTAATCCACCAATCCACTGAAGAAAGGCTTGGCAGATAAATCAGCATAGTGCTTTTCAGCAAAAGCACGCTCCACACTGATTAGTTTCAAACCTGATACCAAATCCCATTAAAAAACAACCGTTTGTTAATAACAATTTCAAAGCTAATACACTTGATCATAACTCAGACTATGAACAAGATTTTGGAGTTGACAACCATGTATCTGGATAAGACTTCAGTTTTAAAATGAGGACCAAGCAAAACAAATTCACAAAAAACATGAACTATAACTTAGTCTAGATCAGAAACAAAACAATAGGTTCTGAACTTAACTCAACAAAAATTCAGTACCCTATTGAGCAGTTAACTAAAAATTACCTTTCAAGTAGAAACCTTTCTTCTCAAATCGGGCAATGATCTCACCAACCTGAAACAGAATCACTTATCAGCCAAAAACTAATATGCATGAACCTTCAAAGTCAGAACATCAACGTTTAAATACGAATTACCGACACAGAACATCAAACCAACTTACTCAAAACTTCGCAAAACCGAAAAAGAAGTCACTAGCACAGCCATCGACCCATTTCCTTAAAAATCTTGAATAGCCAACCCATGTTTTCAAAACACAAAATTTCCCAAAACCCAGTTCAAATAAACAACTGGAATTAAAAAGAAACACTATAAAACCAAAAACAACCCCCAGTTAAAAAAAAAAAAAATCGCTTAGAAATTCCACAAACAAGCACATGTACCAACAATTTTCACGAAATTCATTCACAAATCCATAGTTTCAACAAGCCCACGTGAAATTTAACGAATAAAAAGGAACCAAAAAAACAAAAAAAAAATGTTAAGAGAGAATGAAACTCACAAGGCCTCTCTGAACGCCATCAGGCTTGATCATGATGAAGGTTTGCTCGGCCATCTCTCTCTTTTAGATGATTGATTTTGGTGTTCTTAGTAGTAAGTGAGCAAGAGAGAGCGTGAGATATACGATATAGATGTCGGAGAGAAAAGGGGTATTTATATACGGTGCTGATGAGGACTCCAACCCTAACCCTAATTTTCACGAACGAATATTCTGCATTTGGCCTTTGGAATCATTTTCATTTCGCTGTTTTTTTTTTTCTTCTCTTACCTAAAAATATTCTAATTCTCTCTTTTAGAAAGGAATATTGTAGAATTAATTTCAATATGTTTGCAAAATTTTCTTTTCAATAGAAAGTGTTTTTTAGGCTAAAAGTCTCATAAATATTTGCAATACTTTAATATTCAAGTCAGTTTCTTGATAGTGTTAGTATAGAGTGTTCGATAAATTATCTTACCTAATGACACTCTTATTTATATTTGTTCTAACGGGCCAAGACTCGTTTTTGGGTTTTGGTGAGGCCCAATTCCCTTTAATCATTCTTATCATAGAGACAATGAGTTAATTAAGGTAAACCATACTTAATGTCTCATATGTGATTAATCTTCATTTGATTCTTTGTTGATGATGGCATACTTTCACTACGACTATGCAAATCAAATGATAATATATATCATGGCCGAGAGGAATCCAACAAAGATTTTTTTTTTTCCATTTTTATTGATTTTTGATGACGGATCTTCACGTTTGTTTTCCATCGGATGAGTTTACGGCATAGATTTTGCATTTGCATATCACTAAAAAAATGTGTTAAATACAACGATTATTTGTTGTATAAAATAACACTTTAATAACAATTAAAGCTAACATAATTTATTTACTTTTTAAAAAAATTCTAATGCGAAAAGCAATACTTAAAATCGTCATTATTTTCATTGTACTCTAATATAATAAAATGTTTCAAATTGTGTAATTTGAATGTAAAATTATTTCAACCATTTAATAATTAACCTCATAATTTATCTTTTCATGAAATAAAAAAAAAGTAATATAAATATATATATATATATATTATAAACTCTTTATTTAATTACTATATTTATAACTATACATAATTCTAATACTTAAATATAATTATATAAAAAATTATTTATTTAAATATAATAATAGTTATATTAATTTTTTTAATATTAGTGATATTTAATAGGGAAATCAGATAGAATAGAAGAATTTTCTTTAAGAAACATAGTATCTAAGATAATGAATAAAAATAAAACTAAGTGTTAATTATATCAATATACTTCAAGCGTTAGATCAATTCAGTACTCTTTCAAGAACTAAATATACAAAATAGAGTAAATTCTAGAATAAAATAAGATTTCAACAAATGGAGACAATAACACATGAAGCAAAATCAGAGTAGAATTCAAAGAAAATCCAACATCTTAAACAACGGTTTCCCAACCCTTGGAATAAAAAATTCAAACATATTGAAACTACTCATAGTAATCCGAGGGAAAATTACTACTACATGAGTACGGTAAAAGCCAATATCCCTAACTTTACCTTCTTATGTTGTTGCAACCCATATTCCTTCACAAAAAACCTACAAAACCATACAATAATCAACCATAAATCTAGCACTATTTTCTTAAATACAATGTACTTTTTACAAGTTCAGGAAATAGTTAAATATGAAGAATTATCAATAATAAACAATAAGTATTTGTAAATTTCACGGAAAGTAGATCACAAATGTAAAATGAATACTTTGTGATATACCTAATACAACTTCAATTCAAATGCATTTATTAGACTAATGTAAGATGCACCGGTGTATATGTAGACATATATGAAAAAGAAATATGATATCAGTCTTCTCAAGAGTGACACTCTTAACTTTCTTAGAAGAGGAAGGAGTTTCTGAAGCAAACGTATTTGGTCTCTTCTTGCCCTGATCCACATCCAAAAGAGTCACTTATGATTTGGTTTAGAAACTCTATGTATTATTATAATAAAAGACAGTATATCTTGTGACAAATCAAAAAAATACATAAATGATACAACAGGAAAAAAATATCTTACTTAAACAAACTATATATTGTATTTTATATTGTATTTTTGATATTCAAAATAATGCATTTTAATACAAATAAAATAGATTAAATAAAACATTAATTTAAATCACTAGTGACCAATATACCTCATCAGAAATTTCAAGTTCATCATTATCGATACCTTCAGAACCGTCAGCACCACCAACACAATTGCCATGACCGCCAACACCACCAGTACGACAACAACAATTATCAGCATTGCCAACATGATTGCGACCATCGCCAACACCGTGACGACCATTCTGATTGTAACCATCCTTGTTGTAATTGTCCTTGTCATAATCATCCATGTCGTAACCTTCCTCATCGTAACCGTTCTTATCGTAACCATCCTTGTCATAACCGTTCTTATCGTAACCGTCCTTGTCATAATCGTTCTTATCGTAACCGTCCTTGTCATAGCCATCCTTGTTATAATCGTCCTCGTCGTAACCGTCCTTGTCGTATCCATCCTTGTTGTAACCGTCATCGTTGTAACCATCTTTGTCATAACCGTCCTTGTCATAATCGTCTTCGTCATAACCGTCTTCGTCATAACCATCCTTGTCAAAACCATCTTTGTCGTAACCGTCCTTGTCGTAACCGTTTTTATCGTAACCGTTTTTATCGTAATCATCCTTGAAGTAACCGTCCTCGTGGTAGTCGTCCTTGTTGTAGCCGTCCTTGTTGTAACCGTCATCGTTGTAATCGTCCTTGTCGTAACCGTCCTTATCATAATCGTCCTTATCGTTAAAACCATCTTTGTCATAACCGTCCTTGTCATAATCGTCCTCGTCGTAACCATCCTTGTTGTAACCTTCCTCATCGTAACCATCCTTGTCGTAACCATCTTTGTCGTAACCGTCCTTGTCGTAACCATCTTTGTCATAACCGTCCTTGTCATAATCGTCCTTAAAGTAGCCATCCTCATCGCAGTCGTTCTCATCGTAGTCATCCTTGTCATAACCGTTCTCGTCGTAACCTTCTTTGTCATAACCGTCCTTGTCGTAACCGTCCTTATTGTAACCATTTTCATCATGATCGTCCTCATCATAATCGTCTTTGTTGTAACCGTCCTCGTCGTAACCATCCTTGTTGTAACCATCCTCGTCGTAACCGCTAAAATCGTCGCCAAAATCACTATCACTACCACTAGCGCCGCCACCATCACCACCACCACCCCCACCCCCACTATCACTACCACTACCACTACCACTACCATCGTCACCGCCATCGCTACCTCCATCACCTCCCTTGCAATTTCAACCGCCACCACCAATCTCTACTTGTTTTGCCGATGCATTTTCCATGGAAAAGGATTTAGAGGGCTTGGTAACCTTTGCACCTTTAGCTTTAGTTATAGATTTTCTTAAAAGAATTTAACTATTAGCTATCACATGCTAATAAAGACAGCTAAAAACATATCTACAATACAACATTATCTTGACCTTTCAAATTACACCAAATAAAACCATGCTTGAGCAAACAAATTACATAAAAGAACAGTAATAATAGTTTAGAGAGAAATGAATGATCTCACCATAAAAGTAAAAAATGTTACCCCGTCAATAATAACACACAACACATAAGTTAAGGAAAAGTGAAACATGAATCAAATATGTAATTGAATTTTAATTTAGTAAAAAAATATTTATCTCAATGCCACAAATATATAACCATTACAATAAAAAATTTAAACAAACCATTAACATGAACCAAATAGGTCTAGAACCATGGTTTTAACATTCATCGATAATGCATAAAATTGCATTCAAATTAGGTCTATTTGAGCCACAATTGCAATCACAATCTCAGTAAATAAATAAATAAGTTACAGACAAATAAGATCAATAAGCCTTTTGAAAACCTTCACATAAAGATTTTAGAATAAACGTTACTTTTTCTCTAAAAAATAACAATATAAATTAATGAATCAAAGCGTAAAATGAAGGAATGATACGTTAGAACTTTGTATCCAGAAAAAAATGGACTAGCACTTTTCGAAGGATACTGCAAAAGATGACACAGAAAAAGAATGAAGCATAGAAAAAGAAAAAGATGAGAGAAAAAGTTACCCTGAAACTTCATTGGTGAGTCCATTTGCAGAACAGCGTCCTTAGGGTTTTTTAAGTTCTCCGCACTTCTTTCTTCTTCTTTGTCCTTTTATTTCTCTTGAAAACAAAAAATATCTTATTAGTTTTACTTTGAATATACTTGATATATATTTATTTTTAAATAATATATTAATTTAGCTTTACTCTTTATTATACTGACATAATCAATCAATATTATTGTTACTAACAAACACACGTGTAAGTGTGATTGCATTTTTTAATTTTCATAAAAATTTAAGTTAAAATTAATAATATATATATATATATATATAATTATTTTTTTAAATAGTTGTTAAATATAAATTAAAAAAATAAAATATGTATACAAAAAAATGGTTTAAGATAAAATAGATTTTTAGAATAACTGTAAGGCCCGTTAATATTATTCCTTATTTTTCCTGCCCTAAACTAAAGGGCTGCCCTTGTAAGTGGGCCTAAGGGCTGACCCAGTAGATAAAACCCTTATCAGTTGTCCTAAGTCACATTTTCCTTTCATTTCAGAGAACCTAAATTGCAGCCGTCAACCCCCTCCGCTAGGGTTTTGCTTCCACTGTCACGTTGAGCTAAGAGAACTCGTGGTCCATGTAAGTATCTCTTTTAGCCGTACTGGTTTCCTTTTTACCATATTTTCGTGATTTCGGTTGAAAGCCTCTGTTAACGTCATTTGTTTGGTTCTGTTCCACCCTATTTCAGCCCATAGTCCATCCTTAGAGCTGTTGCGTTCGTGGTCGTGCCGTCGGGGCCTTAGCTAAACTTTTCCAAGTACGGGGAAGTTAGAGTTTTCGAGTCTTGAACGATTTTCTGGCTGGTTTTGATGTTTGTTAGGTATTGCATGAACTGTATGTTTGTGATGAATGTGTGAACGATCTTGGACTATTGCTTGGGTATGGATATGTGACTGTTGCAGGAAAGGCAGTGGCGAGATCTGTCAATCTCACCCAGGCTAGAGTAACTCGCCCAGGCGAGACCTGCAGGAGCAACCAGGGTTTCGCGAACCCTCGCCCAGGCGGAGGACTCTGGTTTTGAGCGAGGCCAGTCTCGCTCAGGCGAGAGCCACTCGCCTAAGCAAGGAGGAGTGAAGGCCTGGAACGCTGTTGTGGTCTAGCCCACGCGAGGGACGCCACTGTTGGGCGAGAGGTTGTCTCGCCCATGCGAGCCAGGACTCGCCTAAGCGAGCCTGCGAGGAAATCCCAGCATTTGTCGCGATCTCGCCTAAGCGAGGGTCTATCGCTTAAGCGAGAATACCCCTCTCGCCTCAGCGAGGGCTCTTGGCTTGAGCGAGATATGTTGCAGGTTGGATGACTCTCTTAAATTGATAATTAGATTGTTGGTTATGATGTGTTTTGTATGAGGTATGAAGTTTGTGAATTGAAAGGCATTGTATGATCTGTGTTATAAATTGTATAAATGATTATGCATGTTGGGAGGAGATTATATGTGGGGGAATTGTGAGCTTAGCATGATTTCTACATGAATTGTACATGAGAAGTTGGATACATATGTATGTGCGTGTGGTCACAAACCTGGCATGAGCAACAATGGATCTTGATGGTTGGTAAACCTTTGGTATGGTTTTGGTATGAGGAGAAACACTTTACTCGTGATTGGGAATAACGAGTTGGTAATGATTCAATAGATGAGAAATGAGGATTTGGTTATGGATTTTGGTTTGAAATCTTATGTGCAATGTATGTGTAAATTCTTGGTTGTTTATATATGTTGGTCCGTGTCAGTGCTTAATTCTTTGGAGTCTCTAAGTGAGACTTTCAGGGTTGCGCTTTAGTGATCGGGACGTAATTCCATGGCCCCTGTTAGTGGGTGTCCATGGTGGTGCCCCATCTGTATAACTAGGTAAGGATTCAAGGTAAGGTTGCATCCTGACACTCTAAGGAGTCAGTTAGTCTCACCTAGAGCGGACTGACTCCTGTGGTGAGAGTAGCAGGAGGCCTGAAATTCATTAAGGGCTAACCTTGTGGTGAGGGAAAATTGATTCATTATAACACTTGTAACACATAGCTCGGGGGTGATCAGAGGTATCCACCACAAGTGCAAGCATCCGCTGAATCCGACCGAGTTATACGTATCCGGATGAGTCGAGTCGAGTCTTAGTGTATTGATTGGAAAGTCATAACATGTTGGGATGTTGTATGGATATTGAATGGTGAAAATATATATTTGACTGTATGATAAAAATGTTGTTGGCTCTAGCTTACCCTGTTGTTGTGTGGTTGTCTTGTATGTGGTTCTTCTTTCTTGCGATGATCATCAATTTTATTGATGGGAGCAAATAGGCGAGATTCTCGTGGTCAGCAAGGAAATGGCGATTCCGCTGCTTAGCCATCGGGGCTGGATCTCTTTAATTTCTTCATGGTTCGTTAGGGCTATGGCCCATGTATTGTTACGCCTTGCTATTCTTTTCTCTTTTGGCTAGACTTGTATTTGGTTTCCGTTGGTATCGTGGTGTGCCCAGGTTGTAGGAATTGTGTTAAAGACCACAGGAATACCCTACAGTACTATTTTGTGTGACGTTTCCTTTAATTTCACGTAATAATTAAATGGGGCGTTACAATAACGGTTAAAATTAAATTATTTATAAAATAATTAATTTTTAAAATAATTGTGGATAAAACTGGAATAATGAAATGTGGACACAAAAAGAGAGTATATCTTTGTGTATTATTATAGATGATTATTATTATTATTATTTTATTAGAAAAGGTTAGTGTCATGTAAAAAAGATTTTTCTTCTATTAAAATATTTTGCAAATCTTTTCAATTAATAAAAATACTCAACTGAAATGATTAAATTAATTATAATGAACATATTTTATATAATTGTTTACATGATATATTTATATATTTTTTATTATATGTTTGTCTGTTTATATATTTTGATCAGGTTAATTGTTGCTATTTTAAAATTAATGTAATTATGATGATTAAAATTAATATAGAGTTTTCTTTTATTAATTACACATTCTTAAATTAAGACGATGACAATAAAGTTTAAATACGAAGAGTCCATCAGTTATAATACTTTTGTGTGTATTATTGTTTTTACCTGTCAAAAACTCTCTTATGCTGTACAATTTTAGGTGGGCTTTCATTATCATTTTTTTTCTAATATTCTTCAGATTTTACTTCTCGCACCCCGCACTTTCTTCACGCAGTCCCAAACTTTAATGATTGTTTTGGCTTTCGTAAAAATAATCTACAAATTAATTATATTTTTGGAAAAATTTTGGAACAATTTCTTTCAAAATTTTCAAATAATTATTTTGGAATGGGATTTCTATAGTAAGACTTTTTTGAAATGTATGAAATGCACTTTTCAATAAGTTTTCGAAATAAAATTTTCACAACACAGAATATTTTCCAAAATAAGTTTTTTGGAATAAACTTTTCGACATACGTGAAATATCTTTTAGAAATTGTTTCTCATAAAGAACCTTGTATCTATTCCGTCCAATCCAATCAGTTTTATGATTATAAAATATTATCGGATTTATCCAGATATCCATAAATTAATCGCAGTCGTAATAATTTCGACAATGTGAACACATTCTAATCCTAAATATTAACATATTACGTCTTAATATTTTTTTATATTAAATATTAATTAAGATAATATTTAATATACAAGGTAACATACCACCTAAATTTTTATTATTCTACTTATATCACTTATTTCAGATAATATATCACATTGTTGTTGTTATTATACTTATTTGAGGCAAGGATAATACTAAATATATAGTATAATACTAAATATTAATATATCACATCCTAATATTCTTTATATTCAAAAATATTTAGTATACGAGGTAACATACCACCTTATTATTATATTTATTTTTATTAGATAATATATCATATTATTGTTATTATATTTATTTGAGGTAAGTTGTTATAATGATAATCTTACCCTATTATTATATAGGTTCAAGGTCTAAAGAGACCATATAAATACAGACAATATTATTCATGGAATACTGACTTTGAAAATAATCACTCAAACTCATTTTTTCTAAAAAGATTCAGCAATGCCAAAAACAATATCAAATAGCAAGAGTGATAATGTGATCTAGTGGTTAAAATGATAGGTTTTATTTTCAAAATTTATAAAATATAATTTTTAAATATGTGTGGTATTCACATATACTCGCATATATTTTTTAAATAGATATTCAGTGGGTAAGTATAGTAACGAGTTGAAATTTTTTTATAGATTGAATAACAAGTAGACATTATCCGTATCTGATCTGACTCGACCCGTTGTCTGATAAAAAGAGATATGATTAAGGATATAAACCTAATTTGAATGAAAGTTATCTACAAATGATACTATTAGATTTTAAACTCGGTTCAATTGGCCATCTAAATTTCAAAATTATACCAATTTCAAAATTCAATATTAATATTTAACTATTTTTTATAATTAAAATATAATTTTACAACAACATTATTCTCATAAACAACAATATTTGTTATGTCATTTATTCGTTATGCCAATGTTGAATTTAAAATGACTCGCAGTAAGTCAATAACTTTTAAAATATTTAAATTGACTAATAATATATATATATATATATATATATATATTATAAAATATATGAATATTTAGGATTAATATGTATGATAAAAATTGAACCCATACTTCATGTCAGAATGTATTGTAACTTGTATTTACAAGTAAAGGTAAACAAAATTTTTAAAAGTAGTAATCGATTGTGAAAATAAATTTAATTGATGAATATTTGATATTTAATTTATTATTTTTATACATGCGTCAATTTTTATATCTTTTGGGATTTACGTTATATTATGTTCATAATTAATATGTACATATTACATTATATTACGAGAATATTTAAATGTATTTAATATTATTCTTCTGTTGAAATGGAGAGAAAGGGTACATTAATACTTTTCTAACTTAAAATTCAATGTGAAATATAATGAGATTTAGTTCAATGTATAAAAATATTTCATCTCAAATGTAAATGACCTCTTTCAAATGACCAGGCTTAAATAATTTGCAAGTGTAAAGAGTTTTTTAGTATCATCAATTAGCAAAATGAATAGGTTGTCTAATTGATCACTTTTATAATATCTACATTAATTTTTTGCCTAATATGATTTATGATTGTTCAATGCATAAAAATTTAAGGGACAGTACATAAAAGTTTATTCATTTATTTTTTACAAAAGTAAAAGTTATTTTTAACTCAAATTTTTTGTCTAAAATTAAATATATTTTTAATCCTTAAACTATTAAATATAAAATTAAAATTCAATTGTTTTTTACACAATTTATCACTTAGTTCCATATCAAATGTTAACTCTCAATATTGTTTAACATGTAAAAAAAAAATAAATAAAAAAATTGACTTAAAAAAATATATCCATTTATTCATACCTACACTCAAAAATACATATTCCATTTCCTTACATATAAGTTGTTGATGTGAATTATCTTTTATAAAAAAATGTAAATGAATTATTTTTCAGAAACGCCAAAATTATAGAAGGGATTATTTACATTTTTCATAATTAATAACTATTTTCTCTAAATAAAATACATAAATATGTTTTAATTCCTTAAAAAATGGGATACTTCATTTAAAAAAAGAATTAAAATTAATATTTTACTCTATATATTTCAGAAACTAAAACTAGTCCCCCTGACATATTGTTTACATTACAACTAATTAAGTTTAAATTCTTAAACACTTACTTTGATTTTATAATCTTATATCACATTTATTTTCTTCAACAAAGTAGTTACTTATGTCATTAGGTAGAAGGTATCTAAGGAGTCAAGATTTTTTATTAATTTTTTTAGTATTATTTTTTATTGAACATTAAAATATACTATATTGACATTTTAAATATTTTTTAATATATTTTAAAACATCAAAATTAGTTGTAATCAATATATTATAGAGACACAATAAAGAAACAACATTAAAAAACCAGTAGAAAATCCAAATTCGTATCTATCAAAACATATGAGATATTTTATTTTCCAAATTACAAAGACCAAGCAAAATTAATTATAAAATTTAAACTTATTTAGTTTGTAAAAGCCCTTGCTGCAACTAATTGAAACCAAAAAAAAGAGGTTTTTAGGTCTAAAAACAGTGATCATGTTTATGACAATAATAAATGTTATGTATAGTAACACTATGATGCATCATGATGTAGAGACACTAGGGCAAAATGGTTTGGTGAAGATTGTTAAGTCACACCTGCAACAATAACATTTCCTTTAAAAGCTTTGAAGAAACCACCATTGTTGTGTTACAAGTTTAAGGAAATATAATATTTTATTATTTATTTATTTATTTATAAATAAATAAATAAAAAAATAAAGAGGTTTTTTGAGAAACATGGGGACCCATGAAATATCTGATTATTCACTCTACCATGATGAGATTTTGGAAGTCTATGGAAATTGATTGGGAAGCCATGATTGCTGCATGGAATTCAGCACATACTATGCCACACTACTTTCTGCTACTTGCTTCCTTCTTTCTTCTTTCTTCTTTCTTCTTTCTTTCACATTACTATAACCATCAACTTTTCAATATCATTTTTTAAATCTCTGTTTTACAACGTTAATTTCTAGTTAATGAGTTACTTAACATTCAAAAAGATTTCTGTTTATAGATTTTGAACTAATAAACTAAAATTTTAAACTAAATGTTCTATATCAACCAAATTACAGTGAAAAAAAATTAGTAAATAGTTTTATATGTCCTTTTGTCTAATTATACTCAGTTTTGAACTTTGCATTTAAATATCACTAATATATTGGGTTGCTGGGTCTCTTCTTTTAGTTTTTTTGGTTTTGTTTACGAAAAGAACAAGTTCACTAATAAGAGATTCAAACAAAACTTATAAAAGAATCATATAATCTCAAATCCAAAAACCTAAGATAATAAATTTAAGTATCTTTTCTCAATTGTTATTTTTACTCAACATGAGACTTGAACTCACATTTGAATTTTTTAACACTTTTATACATATTTTTCATATTTTATGAGTTATTTCTTATATTTTTTATAAAAAATAGTGAAAATTGAGTTTTTTTTTTTAATTTTCATGTGAATTTTATAAAAATTCAATGAAATATTCACAAAAAAAATTATAAAATATGTTTTTTTAATGGTGCATGATTCTTAAGATAATTATTGTAAAATTTCTTAATTTGTTAAATGCATATGGGGTCTTAGATTACTCATAGTATATACAAAAAAATGTTGGAGCAAGGAAATGTAAGTGAATGGAGGAGAGTGTAATACTTGATGCAATCCTCTTTTTAATCAACAAAACAAAACACACTCATTATGCTTTGAATGAGGTAAACAAAATGTTGAATTTTTCAATAAATCATTGTCTTTGTGTGTGGTTATTGTGCTCTACTTATACTAGAATAAGTGTAGTTTAAACTTTAAAAAATAAATTGACCAACTTTTTGAGTTTCTAATGAAATAATAATTTCTTATTTTTAATTTGGCTTCAAATAAATTATCAACCATGGTTGTATTTGGTGAGAAAAATAATGTGCATATATTCATTAAGAGAATTAAGTTATTTGAGTAAAATTATGTCAACAAGTAATTCATTTATCATTGTTATTAGGTTTAATTAGTCGGATAGTTTCACTTCCGTGCAAATGTGTCAGTTTGGTACCTGCATTTAAAAAGGTGTCAAATGAGTCCCAATTTTTGAAAAATGTCTCAATTAGATCCATTTTAGAACAAAATTATTAACACCATTAACGATATTGGTATTTAAAATGCCTTACAAAATTAAGTATTGATATTTATATTAAAATTTAGTGGTAAAAGTCATGAATAAAGTTAACGACGTTAATAATTTTTTGCAAAAAGAGACTTAATTGAGACACTTTTTCAAAAGTTGAAACTCGATTGACACATTCTTAAAAGTGGGTACCAAACTGACACATCTGAATGAAAATGGGTACCATCCGACTAATTAACTCTTGTTATTATTATTTATTTGGTGTGAAAAAGATTAAACTACAATAATTTTGAAATGGAATAGTGTATTATTTATGAATGTAGTTGATATTACTAGCACTCACATGATTAAATAAAAGTGTAAAACTATTTTATTACATTATATTAGATAGTTATTAACTTTTTTTTGGGATTAGAGAAGAATAAGGTTTTTAAGATTCTAATGTGTCAATGATGTCAAATGTTTGATCCTTGGTCTATCAAACTTCCTTTCTTTGGGACCTAAGAATGGATCCATGTTCTAAAAAATGGGGACAACCCACCCATTTTCAAATCTCTATTCTCTTGTAATATTATATCATTTCATCTTTCAAAGATACTCTCTACTAAGTTGCTTCTCCAATGACACAAATTTAAGAGAAAAAAAAGTGTTTGAAAAACTTTGCACAAAACTTTAACCTATACTAGGGAAAAGAGAGGCACTTTTGTGTTTATTTATATATATTTTTTTTAAATGAAATAAAATAAAAGTAAGAAAAGACTATGAAGGTTAATTACATAATAGGTGGAAGTATACAATTAATTATATAAGATATCACGTATAAAATAAAATGTAGATATATGATGAGAATTGCTCAATAAAGATAAAGATTGTAATATCCAATAAAAAAAAGTTAACACTAAAGTGGGATATTTTCATTATAAAATGGATATATTATATTAATATCTAGGATTTTTTTTTTAAGAAAATAGATATTTACATTTTTACTCTCCATTTTTCAAAAGGGCACACACGAAATTGTTCTAATTTTATGCATTAAATGTTTATTTTGCTTTTCCGATATACTTCTTAATTTTAATTTAAAATTTCGTTTCATTTAACAAGTAGTTAAAATAAGTTATTTCTTGATTATCTCATATCAATGTCAAACATTTCAGTGACTAAAATTAGTAACCACTTTTCATTTTCAACGTATAACAGTTCTATTGAAATTTTAATAAGAATATAATAATTAAGGGTGATAAAGGCTAATTTCCCTAGTCATAAATTCAATTATTATCCTCTCCTTTTTCTTTTTGTCAAGTGGCTTTTCAAATATGTTAACTTATTTTGAGACATCTTTTTGAGCATATGTTGAATGAGAGTCATCGATTAACATCGATGTTAAAATAATAATAATAATAATATTTAATTATTTTTTACCATCTTAAATTTAGAATAATTTTTATTTTATTTGTTAAATTAAAAACATATTTCCTTAAATTAAAAAAATGATTTTAGTTCTTTAAGTTTTTATTTGTGAGTAATCCATGAAAAAAAATTGTGAGAAATATTTTATAATAATTAAGTTTAGTTTTCTCTTGTAATGTTTGGATACTAAGTGAAGAGCTCTTAAATAAAATTTAATGAGTCATTGTTTCACTATCACTTATGGACAACTTATCAAGTAATATAAAAATACTAACAAAAAACCATCAAACAAAAATTTAACCCTTTTAGTTTTAAACATTTTTATTATTTCTTATTAAAAAAATCAAACCTATTTAATCCAAATTAATCAAAATTTTAAAAATTATTTTAAACAAGGACATTTAGCTTTTAAGATTATTTATCAGATATTCACCTTATTTACATTTCAACAAATGTAAGGAAGTTTAAAGAAATTATGACAAAACATAGTTCTTAATTTATTAAAAAAAAATCATCAATTTCAAGTAACAATTGTTATTTTGTAAGAAAAAAAATATCCAAATGTAACTCACATAAATTCACAGCCTAATACTTACACAAACTTTTGATAGCATTAAATAAAATATTCCCTCAAATATAAACTAGGTTCAATCCACCAACTTTAATTATAAGTACACATTAATAAAATTTAATAACTCAACTTAATTTTTATTATCTGAGAAGACATTTCTTTTAAAGGAATGCATTTTAAAGAGAAAAACGAGTTGAGAATACTTAGAAATTTTCTGGATTGCTTTGAGAAAATCAAACCCTTTCTTTTTAACTAAGTCATGCATATTCTTCTCAACTATTTAGCCCGTAACTTTAGAAAGAGAAAAGGAAAAATTATCATAAAGTATTTCAAGAAGAAAGATAATCAAAGTTAGACAATTTAAAATTCAAACAAATATTAAAAAATTACAAGTAAACCTCATTATTATATACTAGCGTAAACACATGCGTTATCGCGTTTGTGTATACACATTTTTTAAATATGCGTGATATTATATTAGTAGGTGATGATATTGTAATGTTATTAAGTTAATATATAAAATAAAACTATATTTATTAAAAATAAAGTAAAATATATCAGAAAAGATGAAAGAATAATGGTTGATAGATAGAGAAAAAAACAAAAATAGACAATTTTATAAAAAACTCGTAAAAATTACGATCAATTTTCAAAAATTTAACAAATACTTATATTTTAAAGGATAAAATTAGAACTTTAAATTGTTGATACAAAAGAATGAATTCTCTTTATATATTTTATATATTGTTATATATATATATATATATATATATATAACATTTTTTTTAACTTAAAACATAATTATAATTCTTTTAAACTCTATATTTGATCACTTATTAAAAATATAATTCCTTACAATATCACTAAAATGAACTTTGATAAACTCCTAAGAAAATAACAATTGTTTCTTGAAGTTGATGTTATTGATTGATTTGATTAAATTTGTGATTTTTCAAAGCTGGTTCTATAAAATAAACTAATGTAAAAGCTGAAAAATATGGTGGTAAACTATTGGAAGAAAGAAACTTGGAGAGTGAAATATAAATTAAAAACAAAAGGGTATGATATAGAATGAATTAGAAAGAGAAAGATTGAAAAAAGAAAAAAAAAAAAAGGAAAATTTGTGGAGTGTCTTTTCAAGAGTGAGTGTGGAGGGTATAATTACAGGTTCTCTTTCCTTGTCTAGAGAAGGGTGGACTCAGTGGACACATGTGTACTTATTGGAATATGATTTGGCATGGATTTGAAAGCCTCTCTTTTTTGCTTTCTCCATTTTTTTTTTCTTCATTCTCTCAAAAACATTAATTGTTTGCATAATCTCTCTCACTTTTTATTCATCTTTACCCTTCAAATCCTTAACTTTTATGCCTTCATCTTCTTCCTTGTTCATATAAACTTACTTATTTCTTATGAATAAAATTGAGATAACCTATTTCTCTCTTTTGTTCTAAAAAAATTTGGATTTTTTTTCTTTTGAGTTTTTCTATACTATTCTTTTAATGTTTCTTTCAAATATATTAATAGTCACTAATTTTAAATTTTTAAAATATATTAAAAAGATAATTTAGTGTATTTTAATTCTCAGTAGAAGATAATATTAAAAAATCTATACTGATTTTAGAGGTGCTCTTTTCATGTGCATGAAATTATACTTATTAAGTATACTAATAAGGAAATTATTTATTAATAAACTTTTTTCTGATAACAAACATTTTATAAATAGAATTAAATAGACTATTTTTTTTCTAATCAAAATAAAGTAATAAAATAATATCTTTTTTTTATCTAAATAAATAGTTTGTCAAACTTTGTTAAAATTTTATTTGTCAAAATACTATTATGCTACTAATAAATGTCCCAAATACATTTGACTCTCATTTTGTTTATACTATTTTTAATAGATATTTATAATTCACAGGAGTTTTTGAGCCTTTGGTTGTCACCTGAATAACCTGAATGTTCAGAATGAGTGAATGCTGTTTTGTTTTCTTGTGAAGGTGAATTCTTGTTTAGTATCAAAACCCTAATAATATTTTAAAATTGTGAAACTCTTTATCAACTATAATCATATAACATTATTCGTCAATACACACAAATAGCCAAATTGGTTCTTAAATATATAAAATTCTATGAATTTAATCATTGAAAAAAAATATTTCTTTTAGTTCTTGAATATAAAAAATTCCCTAATTAAATCATATTATTTAAACTTGCAAGTCTACTTTGTTATTAAAATGTAATTTTAAAAGATTAATTATGTTCATAGTTTACGTATATAAGTTAGAAGTCTAACAATTGATAAAAATAATAAAATAAATAAACAATATATAAGAGAATTACAAATTTATTGTTTTTAGGTTAAATGTGATATTTTGTTTTTTAATTATTTTTAAGTAATAAATGCATATCTTTATTCTCATATATGCTGTGCCAATCATCTATCCTTTTCTTAGTAAATAAATAAAATAAATCAAGGGTTACTCCAATTTTTACTGTCATCTCATAACAAATATATATATATATATATATATATATATATATATATATATATATATATATATATTTATAATAACTATTTTTAAAATGATATTATAACAGTAATTTTTGTTTATTAATTGTGTACAGTACAATTCTTTCAAGTGCAAGGAATTTAAACTTAATAAAAAAAAAATACCAACAGAAAGATTTAAATGGTGGAATGGAAACAGTGGTCAAAGCAAAACTATTTTATCTTGATTATAATTGAGGGAGAAAAGCAACCGAAAAAAATAGTAAATTTTGATAATGGAAATTTGACCTTCTAAAAAATTAGTGTTTGTGACTGTTTCTCACACATTTTATGAAACAATGTAATCGTAATCATGCTTACTTAAGCTAATTAATGCATCACAAATATATAATAGAATGCTTCTTCAAGAGATTAGGACTAATCAGGTACTCAATTATTTAATTAATATATAATATATATATGTCCTTTTCTTATGATTGATAAATTCTGATTCAATAATACTTAAGAGGAATTTTGTATGGTGCTTCCACTGTGTAGCATTATATAATCTTCACCATTTTTGGAGATGCATTTTAGGGATAAATTTGAGAGCAAAGCCTTTAAGCTATCTATAAAAAGAAAGCATTATAGCATTTTGGTTACAGTAATGGATCTGTTTGGTAAATGCTGGAAATGGTTCTCCCAAAATTTGGATTTTTTTGCTGAGTTTTTTTGTGCTGTTTCTCTACTGTGTTTTCATAATACACTGATTATCACTAATTTTGATGTGTTAAAATATATTAAAAAGATATTTAAAATATCAATACAGTATATTTTTAATGTTGAACAGATGACAACACAAAAAAAAATCAATAGAGAATCTGAACTCGTTTTTCCGTTACAATATGAGTTGGTGAAAAAACACATTCATTAATTAGGTCAATTCTATGTATGACTCATCAAATTAGGAACATCAAAATTGAGTCCTTTCGACAAACAAACCTAAATGCATTTATGTTCCCATTATAAAGGAAAATGGGTTCTACTCACACTTCCTCTTTCATACAATGCACCATAATTTATATTTGTAAGAACATGTCTCACGAGCTAAAAATAAAAGTTTTTTTCTTTTTCTTTTTCAGTATTGTTTCTTCTATATTGTGCTTTCCAACTCCTAGTGTCAACAATTTTCATTTTTCTTGTTATGATGTTATATTTTGTAAAGAAAAGGGATATTTTTTCGAGGATTAAGAAAGAAATTATATAGTGAAGACATTTCATGTGTGATATGATAGTTAGTGGAAGATAAGCTTTGTCCAATTATTTTTGTAGGAGTATATATATCTATTATAGCTGTGAATGTCCAATGTATTTTATGATTTTGTCTTTGTTTTATATAGAATCCATAAATTTTTTATTTTCTCTATTGTTTTATCTATTTTATACATAGACTCTAGAGAGGAAAAATGTAATTTTTTGATAATATTTTGTAATATTTTAGGTTAAATGAAATTATATGTAGTATCACAATATAAAGTTTCTTATCGAGACTCCAAGTCTTTTATATATATTGATAGATTTGTCTTAGTAATAATATGAGAATTTATGATTATGGTTTCTTGTTAATTTTTTTCTTTCTTTCTAAATCATATAATATTTTAGATTTTAGTTTATTAATTAAAAAGGAAAGTTAAGGGAAAAGGATTCAACTAAAATAAATTACCATATTCATCAATTGTTTCTAAAAAAAAATGACAATATATTTCTACAATTATGTTTAACATTCCATGTATGGTTTGAGTTCAAGTATGTTTTTTTACAACAAGGTGGGTCGGTTCGTTCCATTTTAGTCTGTCCTGCATTTGGACAAATTGAATTGGTTCATCTTACAAAACATTTGGCTCACAGGTTTGTGGATCGGTTTACGTAAGAATTATTTATTTTCTAATTTTGTTATTTTAAATTAATTAAGCATAATATATTGTGTCCAAAGAATAAAAAAATATAGTTTAAACGCAAAAACATAAAATGTCCATTCAAAACAAAATAACAATTAGACTTTTTGAATCCTGATTTTTCCAAGCTATTATTATTATTATTTATTGAAATTAGGAGGATTATTAATCATAATGTTTATGTTTACACATTTATCAAAATGTTTAATTAATAACCTTTATATTTATACACACCTAATGATTACAAATCATTTTTATTGTATCATGGAAAATTTGTTTTTCCATTTAATATAAAAAACATAATTATTTGCAATTTAAATTTATATTGATTATGCGGGTTGGTCCACTTGGTTCCATCATTGGTCCACGTGAGTTCCGAGTTATGCCGAGTGAGTCAAAGAATATTAAAAGACTCAAAAATTCAACATATCCCACACTTCTTCTTGGAGTCTATTGGCAGCCCACCACATGATCTATCTCGCATTGTCATTCTTACACTTTTTTTAAGATTTTTAATGTCAAAATGTGTAAAACTAAACACATTATTCAATAGTTCTTATGATTTTGAAAAATAAAGTAACCATGTTAATTAAAATAAAAGTAAAAATCAACCACTTTATCCATAATATGTTCTATTTCCTTATTTAGAATGAATCCTATCGTATACTTATCTTTCACCATTCACTTATGCTTTTCAAATGGCTCAAAGTTTAATTAATTAATGTGTTAATTAAATATAAAATATTACAAATGCATTGCCAAAATATATGACATAAAAAGAATGACTATAGCTCTCATACTAAGTAGGTTTTTCTAAAATGCAAAAACCTTAATTTAAGTCTGTTTTCATTTATAAATTGTTTATAACCAAATTTATTTTTTTACCACTGTGAACAAGGAATAAACTTCATCTGACAAAGTAGAAAAAAGTTAAATTTAGTGTTGTCACATGTCCTAGATTTCAATTTGTCTACCTTAGAGGTCAATGAAATTGTCAAACCCGTTTAAATAAAAAAAATTATTAGAATTTGTCATCATAAATATTACATTGATACTCTTGTGGTGGAATTTGTGATGATGTTTTCCACCATAAATATTAGAATTTTGTCAATGAAATTGTCAAACACGTTTAAATATACATTGATTTGTGATTAAACTTTCATTTTCCTTTTGTTTGTGACATATTGTTTCTATAATAAAATGAATTTTTTTAGCAATGTGTATTTAAATTTTTTTTTGATTTATTCTCCAAGCAAAGTTAACATTCTATATATGGTACCTTGAATTTTCAAAAGTTGAAAAATAGTAATGTATCTACAATGATACGGTATTTTTAATATAATGTAGTTTTTCATTGTTAACCAATTCTTTATACCCACAAAAAAATTATCTGTCAATTAAAATTCTTAAAAGAATAGCAAGAAAAAGTCTTTTACTGCAAATTTTAAATTTGCAAGAAAATTTTCACGTAACATAAAATTTTTTAGTAATGACGTATTCTAAATATATTATTAACTGAATTTTGTTAAAAATCAAAATTAAGTGGTTTATTTTCTTTATCTAATAAACCTCATTGGTAACTTTATGAAAAAAAAATTATAAATTTTAGTCATTGAAAAGAGTGTTTAAAAAAAACGATATTGCTAACACTGTTAGAAAATCATGCCGAGTCCAAGGTCCATGTTCATAATTGGTGCACTAATAATTTTATCAGATAGGGATCAGATTCAAATTCAGCAATAATTGCCTAAAATATCTGAAATTTGTGTCTACACAAAAAGTTCAAAGTAAAAAAAATGGTTTCTCATCTTAATGGTTAGCTATTCTACGGTTTAGAAACAATGAGAAGGATACTCCAAAAAAACCTTTACGTGTTACACTTACCATGAAATTAGAAAAATCAGGAATTTAGATTCTTTGTTGGATGTTTTTGGTGTTGTTTCTCTAATGTGTCTTCATAATATACTGATTACCACTAATTTTGACGTTTTTAAATATATTAAAGAAATAATTAAAAGACCAACACAGTATATTTTCACTGCTCAGCAAAAAAATAACACACAAAAATCAGTAGAAAATTTGGACTCAAAAATCGGTTACAGATAATCTTAAAAATCTTAGAAACCAAAATTCAACGAATCTAACAACATCAAAGACAGCAGCAATAGGGTTTTCTAGATCGTCCAAGTGCAAGTTGATCACGTAATTAACAATAATTGAGTGTTATAAATCAAACTACAATTGCATTATAGTTTGTGCAATCAATCAAATACTTCACAGTTTACACAATCATTTTCCATGAAAATATTCAAAATTGATATTTAATTACACAAGAGTACTTCCCACAAAAACGTTTTTTACTGCACAAGAATTAATTAGGGTTAAAGTGTATTATTTAGTCAGTGGCTTGGTAAACAATTATTACCAACCCACGTTAACAATATATTATAGATCAACTTGTATGAAATTGTTTCAAGAAGATTAGATATCAACATTTCAACTTCAAATTATAGATATATACGATTATGTTAAATAGTATTTTTTTTTCTAATCAACAATAGCAAATAATTTAATAAAGAGGACATTTGGGATATTTTTACAGTATACAAGTAAATATACATACACAAGAAAAATAATTGTAATTATAAAGGCTAGTGGATTCATATATTACCATATATTGTACACTAGATTTCAAACGTTTTGCACATTTATATAAAAATATCATGTTCTTTAGATCTTTATATGTTGAGGAAGATTTGCTCAATAGGGTATATTTTGTCAGAGAGTGACAATTGTGGTTATGTAGTTTTTACATACATAGTAGATTTTTTATAAAGGTTGGGCCTAATATCTCTTTTATATATTTTTCCTTGCCCATAAAAGAAGAATCTAAGAGTATGTATTTTTCACTACAATATGGATTTTTTTTCTTTTTTGATGTTGTAGTACATGGTTTTTTTTTTTTTTTTTTTTTTTTTACAGGGACTATTATAACCTCTCCAAGATATTATGTCTGATAGTATAGGTCAGAGGTCCCACATCGACTAAAAATAAGATCAATTTACAAAATATAAAGTGAGTAGTGCAAACCTCACATAATAATTTTGTTTTATTAAATTGAGTTAAACTTAAAAAACATGAATTAAAGCCTATTATAACGAAGTTTATTGTTTAATGAGTCTAAGTAACCACTATGGGATCATATTTTAGTCTCATATTCGATATGTACATGGTATTCGATATGTATATGGTGAAAAAGATGTGTTAAAAGTCTTGATGTAAGATTCAATTAAACTTAAAATTTATTTTTTAATAATGTACTCAAAAGATATATTTCTTTTACAATAAAAAGCAGCACATGTATAAGGATTAAATAAGAAAAAAAAAATCAGCAAATGACTTTTGTTTCTGTGCATTACTCTCCAAGATTAAAGAACAATTATGTTAAATAGTGAAAAAAAAAAAAAAAAAGTTTTATCACTTGTAATAAAATCTTGTTTGATTCGAAAATATCAGACATGATGTCTAAAAAAAACTACTATTGATATGCATATACATATATATACCAAGAAACAACTTACATGGTAATTGATGAGTATAAACCTGGCGTGATGTGAAAGAATCATTTTCATATAAAAACGACAATACCTAGTTTCATTCCTTCTGGCACTTGTTGAAGATAGATTCCACATGAAAAACACTTGTAGGACACTGCACGTGTAATCCAGAGAGAGAAAAAAGAGTGTGCACAACACTTTGAATAGACTCCCTTAACCATAGCTTATTGAAGGAATCATTTTCCTACAAAACATTCCCTTCACAATTTAATTGCCAAACACAAACACAAACACTTGTGTTGACCAAACCACAAACACCTGCTTCCTGCTTCTATCTTCTGAATCCACCCTTTTTTCCATGTTCGCATGGCCTAGAATTTTCTTGTTCAAGATTGAGCTACATAACAACAACAACATAAGATCAAGAAAAACCAAAATCAAGGTTGTTTCAAAGCCATCGATTAAAAGGGGTTATGGAAGGAGAGAGAGGTGTTAATCCCAGCTATGATCTTCAAGTTTCATTCACCAACACCCCTCAAGCCATCCATGAAATGGGTTTTGTCCCATTTGAAGAAAATCAGGTTCTTAGCTTCTTAACACCCTCAGCTCAATCCCAATCTTCTCAGCTCTCTCTGACCGGAGGCGGCGCGACCACCGCCGCCGCGGTCACCACCACTATCACTACCACCACTACTACTTCTGGATCAGTTGGTTTTAACCATAATGACCTTGCTTCCAGAACTTCTTGGAACAATGAACAGGTGACTGGTTTATTCTCATCATGTCTATATCTATCTATCTATTTGTGTAAACCATGATCTTTTACCTAATTATAGGTTTCTGTTTCTTGGATTTATTCATTTTGTTTTTATGTATGTCTCTTTCAATTTTAGGGTATGCTGTTTTGATCACTTTTCCTTTAAACGGTTTTTGCTTATTATATAAATGGTACACCATGAACTTTCAGGTGAGAACCCTGGATCCTAAAGCTGTCAATGATGAAACTTGCACCGGAAATACAAGTGATGGCAACAACACATGGTATACACAGTAACATCGTCTTGCAAACAAAATTTTCTGATTTTAATCTCTCTCTCTCTCTCTTTTTCTCTCTCTGCATGCACGTAAATATTTAATTTTGATGCCCCAGAAGATATTCTTTAGGTTTCTGCGAAGAATCTGAAGGTCTTCACCATATATGGAAGTGACTGCTTCTTTTTCTTTCTGAGTTTGCTTTTGTACTCCAAGTTATTCTCTCTTTCTCTCTCTCTTTTGGGGGTGTGAGGAAGAGCATGGTACTCAAAAGTCTTGATACTCATTGATACTCGAATCCACTAGTCCATCAGGCTTCATATATTCTTCAAACAGATCATAATTTTATACTTTTGCTGTCATGTTTAGTTTGTTAACGTTCTGGTTTAAGGTTAATTAATCTTGCTTTCAACTGATTAAGAAAAAAGAAGCTGTTTAATCTTGAAGAACTTGAGGATAAGTGATATATCTATTTCTATATCTATCTATATACAAAGGCAGACATACATGTTGAAAAAAATTAATTGTATCTCTGATGTTATATATTTGAATTTGTTAGTCGTTGTTCTATGACACACCTGTTCGTAGTTGAGAGTATACAAATACATCACTCGACTCTTGTCTTGATTTGTTCTTAGTGACTTAGAGTCTTAGATTTGTCGCAATCTGTATATAGATATATATAAACAAACACATTGCATATTGCATATATAGGAGTATGTTGAAATTGTATGTTACTGTGTTCATGTGATGGTAGGTGGAGAAGTTCAGGGTCAGAGAAGAACAAGGTGAAAGTGAGGAGGAAGCTGAGGGAACCAAGGTTTTGTTTTCAGACAAGAAGTGATGTGGATGTGCTTGATGATGGTTACAAATGGAGGAAGTATGGTCAGAAAGTTGTGAAGAATAGCCTTCACCCAAGGTAATGATATAATAGCAAAAACCTTTGAATCTCATTAACCCTTTTCTTTTCTTGATTACACATATATATACACTGTGAAGAACATATATACAAATTGATTGTGATGTTTTTCTGCAGTTTGATAATGTTCATAAATGTGTGTGTTCTTATGCATATATATAAGATTGTTTACATAACATAATTGCTGAGAGAAGTGTGAAACTCTTTCAAATAATGCAAAAATGGAAAACTATGATTGAGTGCATTTAGCTACATCATAGGCATTATACTCGGAGAAATGAAGGTAAGATGTCTTTTTTTGGAAAAATATATGTGTCGGTGGTGGAACAACCTCAATTTAGAACCTAATTATCATAGATTTTGTTTTAAACATTAATTAAGAACTGAAAACAGTGAGAGAGAGAGTGAAGAGAATCTTGGCTGAAACTGAAGGAATGATTTAGGGTGTTACTTTCAGAGGACTTGTGAAGAGAGAAGATTGATGGTACAGACTGAAAAATAGGCTCTTTTTTTATTTAATTATTTGTTGAGGTAATTAATTAAAAAAGATGAGTTCATTGGGAAGTAAAAAGGAAAAGAAAAAAAAAATGTTGAGAATATTATTTAGTGGATTATTATTATTAGAGTTTTGACAATAGTGCATGGTATAGGGTCCCCTCCTTTGTCCTATGTTCATGCTGTGTTTTTCTGACCAACTTCTTCCACCCATCACTAAAAAGCTACCCTTCACTTCCACCTAAACATTTTCTTTCATATTCATTCTAATTTCATTAACATTAACCTAATTAATCTTTTCTACCCAATTTCTTGCCAAGGCCAAAATGTTAAACAAAACCCTAAACATTTCTTCTTTTTTTCTCTTTTTTTCATAAAAAAATTGTTCTCCATGTGTTATGTTATATATAATGATTTATCTAGGTTTTCTGTTAGTCTTAACTTTTATATATTTAACCTTTTTTACATACATTAAGTTTGATATATTAAATTCTTTTAATTTCAAAATCAGTATTCACTGAGTAGAGAATCTCTAACTCCATTTTTTTTTTTTTTTTGGCTTTAATTATCATGTATATTACAATTTTTTTATGATTATTAAACTTCATCCATTCCCAGATTGTTTGCTGTTTGAATTTTTTTTTCACTATTTTTAAATTCATGGATACACACAAACTGTGATTTATATTTGAAGTAAATTAAAAATAAAAGGTTAATGTATTTTATTGAAAACTGATAATCATTTCGTCTAGTTTCTTCTAAAGATCAAAACTGTAGCTATTGAGGAGGTAATTTATAAGAATTTATATTAAATATGATCTCTTTTTTAAAGGAAAAATTAGATTGGTGCTGTATAACATGATCATTGATTAATTAGAATGTAATTAGCAAAATCAAATGTTAATTAAGGTACCAGTCATGTAGCCTACAATAATTGACAAGGAAATCCTTGTTATGATGATAAGTTTATATAGTCAAAAGACATGAATTATTACACAAGTTAATTATTTTGGAAATAGAAAAAAAAATTAGGTAGGCATTATTAAAAATATTTGTTACTAACATATACTCTATTTATTCCTTTATAAAGTTGTGTGATTTCTTTTTCTATTTTTATGTAAATACTTATAAAAGTAAGATTACAATTAATATAATAATAATAATGATATCTTGAAAGTTAAAAAATAACAAATAAAAGACAAAATTTTATTAGAAAATAAATAATTAAAAACAGAAACAAAAGTAGCTTGTTTCCCTTCTTATTTATGAGTTCCTAAACCCCTATTAATGTGTACAGAAGGCTCAAACATGTATTTAAACCCAATTATGATATTTAGATGAGAGAAAATGTATGCATATAACACAAATAATGATGCATTTGTTATTTAGTTGAAGAAAATTTGAGTTTTAATAATAAAATATTAATTAGCTTTTTGTTTCAAAAATTTTCATTAATTTTCTGTAAAAATAGAAGGAAATATATAGTACCCATGATCTAAGATTCCATGACAGAGTTATGAAAGAAAATATTATATCATTAATTTTTGGTATATTTTCTCAGCCCATAGATCTATAATATGTTTTGAAATGTAGAAATCAACAAAGTTATTATTTTCTTTCAAAAAAATTAAATCTTTTAAGAACATTATATATATGTGTGACGAAATCTTTAAAAGGATACAACAATGACACCTTCAATATAAAAATAGTTAGGAAAATTTTCTTAAAAAGAATATTTAAAAGATTTGTAATGTCATATTAGCCTTTAATATGTACCCAAAAAAATTATTAATCTATAAAGAAATCAAGTGACTACAAAATAAAAAATCTTATGTTGTCTATACGAAGTAAAATTGGAATTTAGTCCAATTTAAAATCTTAGTGTTCATGGCCTTCTGAAGTGAAATCAATGGATAAAGTACAATTTAAGAACCAAATTAATTTCAGTATTTAACTGCTTAAGCATGCACACCAAATCATAAAATTTTCAACAACTTTTTATTGACAATGAAGTAAAATAAATGACAAAAATAAAATAAGGATATCCATAGGAAACATGATAGATAAAACAAAAGTTGTATTTGATGAAAACAAAAGTTACTTAGAGTGAAGGTAACTAATAATTTAGAGAGAGAAAAATAGAAATAATATATATTATATAGTTGATGAACAGAAGAAAAATGGTTAAAGTGAAGAAAGAATCTATGATCCCAAAGAAAAGAAATTTAATTTGGTTTGGTTGCAGAACATGATTACAAAAGTGTACTTAAAGGTATGTACTTAGAAGTGGAATTAGGAAGATGAAAAAGTTACTTTGGAAAAATAAAAAGTCACTTCAGGAACATAGGAACTTAGGAACATTCATATGTTTGGAAAATATAATAAAAAATAATAATTTAACAGTGAAACTTGTCTGAATCTAACAAGTGTAGTTGAACAATTGAAAACTTCTTGAATAGATGCACTACCAAACTTTGATCAACACTATTTACATTAATGTTTTTTTTTTTTCATCAATCACTGTATTAAATCTGAATATTTCGATATTCTTACATTAACTTTAGATAAGAAGTGTTCACTTTATAACTTCATGGTATATGTAAATTGTATACACAAACGATTGTACCAATATACAGTATATACGGTTTTGTGAAATTGAATTAGTTTAAAATTTACTCTCTAATAATATTTTTATTTTTAATGAAACTCCATGTTTTAATAATATTTATTAGACCAATGAGACTCATTTATATTTATGTAATTAACAAGATCAAATCCTGCTTTGTATTTATTTTCTTGAAATAAATTTATTTTTAACCTTTGTTTTTTTTTTTATGTTATGGTATGAAATTGATATTAAAATTTTTGGATGTGATGAACAGAAGTTACTACCGTTGTACTCATAACAACTGTAGAGTGAAGAAAAGGGTTGAAAGACTCTCAGAAGATTGTCGAATGGTAATAACAACCTACGAAGGAAGACACAACCATTCTCCTTGTGATGACTCAAATTCATCAGAACATGAATGTTTCACTTCTTTTTGAATATGCTTTCAGTAATTAATTAATTAATATATATTTATGTACTAATAATTATTTAGATGTGACAATTCTTCATGAGGGATTATATTGTTAGTGAGCTCAACAATCACTCTTTCATGGATGAACTCATTTGTATGTTGTCTATACAAATTATAAGGTTTAAATCAAGTTTTAGTCTCTCTTTTTTTCATTTTTCACATTTTAAAGGAATAAATATCTTTTTAGTCCCTTGACTTTCAATGAATTTTGAAATTAGTCAATTTCAAATTTTTTTACTAATTTAGTCCTTCATCTTTCGAAATATGTGGATTTAGTCATTTTAATCAAATTTTGTTAGGTTTATTAGATGTTTCGCACACATATCAGGATTGTATTTGAGTTGTTTATACTATTTGACACATTTTTGCTTTAATGTTAAGTCAAATACTATTATAAAACATGTTTGAAATGTCAAATAAATTTAACAAAATTTGATTAAAATGACTAAATTCACGTATTTGGGAAGATGAAAGACTAAATTAGTCTAAAGTTTCGAAATAGACTAATTTCAAAATTCACTTAAAGTTAAGGGGACCAAAAACATATATTTAACCATTTTTTAAATTGACTTAGTTAAATTTTAAATTTTTTAATTTTTTTTATTGAAAATGTATTATATTATCACTTTGGACTAGTGTGAATGATTTCATCATTAAAAGGCACATCGAAGAATAAATGGAAATAAAAGTATTTAAACTGTCCCTAACCTCAACTTTTAAAGGATGATGAGAGAATTATTGGATGTATCGAAACAATATTATTATATTCTTATCTTCAATAACAATGCTAAGCATTATAACATTTACAAAAAAAAAAACAATAATTAAAGCAAGTATTGATATGGAATAAAACTTGTTATATATTAATTGACCTATACTTAATGTAAAAAAAAAACAACTTATTCATGCCAATTAAATTTCTAAAAACATAAAACGATTTGTGAAACTACCAATTATTTTGTGCAAATGTGCACAATCACATAATAGAACATCCTTCTGAGTAATGATCATTGAAGTAATAGGTTGCTTTTAGAAATTCCTCTCCACTCCTTCCATGATATTGAGATGCTTCTATGATAGAAGATCTTAGAGGAGAATCATTCATCACATGATTGTTGAAATAGTTTGAAAATTCTTGTTCCTTCACATGATTGTTGAAAGTGTTTGAAATTTCTTCTTCCTTCTCATGATTGTTGATAGTGTTTGAAAATTCACCATAGTGTTTTGGAGTGTGTGAAGCATATTTTTCTGAAACATCTTCTTTTGGAGCATTTGATGCAGTTTTCTTCTTCTTTCCCGATTTTGAGAGTTTTGGAAGTGAGAATATAGTTTTGAAGAAGTTTGATTTCTTCTTAGTCTTTTGATCCTTTTGTTTTGAACTCATTTTCTATCTTTCAAATCCTGCATATACCATGCAAAATAACATTTTTCATAAATGTTAACAATATATTATGTAACACATGATTATAAAATAATTAACTCTTAATAATAGTAATTTAATATAATTAAATCAATTCAAATATATAACCAAAATGTTTATCAATGTATACTATATTAATAATATAAATTTGAAACAAATATAAAGTACATGAAAATAACATAAAAAACAAAACATTTAATTTACTTGGCATAAACGTTTAAGAAAATAGAAACAAATAATATGATTCTGAAACAAATGTAAAATAAATAAAAATAAAACTTTAAACTTGAATATTGAAAACATTACTTAATATATCGCCTATAATCTATAACAATTAATAAAAAGTATATATTTTAATCAATATATATATATATATATATATATATATATTCTTATTATTTAATTTTAAAATTATATATTATTGTGTTATTATTTTGTGTTTCTATACATTGTGTTTTTTTAATAAGAGTGAGAGTGTAGTTATTTGTAAGAAATGACACAAGTGTTACTATTATAATTACTTTTCAAACTGTGTTGATTATTTTTTATCATAAAAATATGAATACATATGATATAACAGATGGTTTTCATTTTTATATATAATAAATAATAAAGATTCTCTCATTTTTATAAATTATTTTCCTATTTAACTTTTAATAATATTTTGAAATCACAATGGAGGATAACAATATAAAAAAAAATCAGAAAAACAAAAAAAAAATAGTAAAGCAAAACAAAAATAAAAAATAAACTAAAATATAATAAGAAAAGACTCTCACATAGATTAGAAAAAGGTAATCATCTACCTTGTACCTACAATTAAACTTATGTTGTATGTATTTATAATATCTAACTATTTTATTTTCAGACAACAAATAAAACGATGTAAAATATAAAAAAATTAACAAAAAAAATTATAAGACTACATCAGAAAAGATGCATAAAATAAAGTTCTTAATATTACCTTAACAACTATTTTTCCTCTTCTTGTTTCCAGTTTTTTCTTCTCTTTTTCTCCTTTTACTCCTATGGTGTACCAATTTATAGAGAGCTTTCTATTAAAGAAAAATCCAAACCCGTGACTCATCTTAATTGATTTGTTTCAATTTTATGATTAAGTTGTAAATCTTTTCATTAACTCACAAACATGTGTATGAAATCACGCTTAAATTACATTATAGTTATATCAAATTTTATTTAGTATAGTTTACCGTTATAAACAATTAAACTAATCAAATGTGAATTATATATAAATAGATCGATGTATTCTTACCCGAGGTAGGGAAGGTGATTAGGAAGATAATTTGTGCTTTAAGAATTGTTGTAGAAGATGAAGAGAGATTAATCTCCTTGTGATGCTTAATTCACTAAGTACAAAATAAATAATTATAATATAAGTAAGAGAATTGGATGATGAGTACTTTAGCTAGATCAAATTGTATTTATAGGTCTTTTTGACTTTAAGGAAAAATATTCGAAAACATATTTAAATTAAATAAGATATATGATTTATTATCATTCAATCAATTATAATCATATATGTATATAAATATTCGAGTTGTAAGGTTGCATTCAATTTGATTGGATTTTACATTATTATGTTATTAAATATATGGTTTAATTAGTTGGATGATATCCACTTTCATCTAAGTCTCAATTTTTGAAAAGATGTCTCAATTAGGTTCTTTTTGGCAAAAAATTATTAAAACCGTTAGCAGTATTGATATTTAAAATGAGTTGCAAAATTAAATATTGATACTTATATTAAAATTTAGTGGTAAAAGACATGAATTAAGTTAACGGTTTTAGTAATTTTTGTCTGAAAAGGGACCTGATTAAGACACTTTTTTCAAAAATTTGTACTACATTGACACATTTTTAAAAGTGAGTACCAAACTGATACATCTGAACAAACAAAGGTAAGTGTCATTCGACTAATT